>Ga0247812_10000027_pt1 | contig 286316 bp, 251 predicted proteins | sample UWRJL149409B1_FD_178011 | JGI IMG/M metagenome (GOLD analysis project Ga0247812, IMG submission 178011) | Plant litter microbial communities from Arlington Agricultural Research Station in Wisconsin, United States - UWRJ-L149-409B-1 | ecosystem: Environmental > Terrestrial > Plant litter >... | reverse complement strand
CACGGGCAGCTGCTGGGCATCTTCGGGGGGGAGGCGCACCGAGAGCGCCTTGGCCAGCCGCTGCGCCAGGACGCGGGCATCGGCGCCGTGCAGCGCCAGCAGCGGGATGGTCATGCTGAGCGCGTTCTCGCGCGCGGCCGGCTCGATGCCGGCGCAGCTGCGGCTCAGCGCATTGAAAGCCCAGTCGACGCCGACGCCCGATTCAATGGCGTTGAGCACCAGGGCGGTGAAGACGGCGGAGGATTTGCCGTCGCCGGCGATATCGGTCACGGCGGCGAACTGCGCCAGCGTCAGGCTGCCCTCGTTGCCGGCGATGGCCCCGACCGCGCGCGCATAAGCCGAGCTGAAGCTCTGATCCGACGACATATGCTCGTCGAGCGAGCGCACCGTGAGGTTGGATGGCGTACCCTGCTGACTATTCACACCTGCTCCAGTTCGTTTGATGCCATTATGACATTCTAACTGAAGCGTCAGCTCAATGAAGCATATACCTGAGCACGGCAATAATGACGCTGGTTTGAGCGACCAGGAAAGCGAACATCCATTTCAACATTTCCGCTTTTTGTTCCTTCATCTCGGCCCGCAGGATTGCCACCTGCTCTTTTACAAACAGCTCAAGTCCGGCAATTCGCGCGGTGAGGTCAGCGTTCATTCGATCAATTTTTGTGTTTAACTCATCCCTCAGCCGCTCGATCTTGGTGTTTAACTCATCCCTCAGGCGCTCGATCTTCGTGTTTAACTCATCCCTCAGCCGCTCGATCTTCGTGTTTAAATCATCGTTCAAACGATCAATTCGCGTGGTCAAATCACCATTCGATGAATTCAACTCGATCTTGCCGACCGTTTGCGCCGACAGCACGTCCACCAAAGCCATGGCGTGTGCTTCCGCCTGCTCCGCAGGCACGCCAGCAACTTCGAGGCGTTTGGTATAGCTGAGGGTATCGAAACTGGTCATGATAAACTCCTGGAAGCGCCTTATTCTCCGCTTCCCGCCGACATTTGCAAGCGCCACACCCTGAGCCATATCAACCCTGCACCACCTCGGTCGACAGAATCAGCGTTTCCTTGATCTCCTCCATCACGACATAGCTTTTCGACTGTGCCGCGCCGGGCAGCGACAGCAGCATGTCGCCCAGCAGCGTGCGGTATTCGGCCATCTCGTGGATGCGCGCCTTGATCAGGTAGTCGAAATCGCCCGACACCAGGTGGCACTCCTGCACCTCCGGGATCCGCAGCACCTCGCGGCGGAACTGCTCGAACGCCGGCCCGGACTTCTGGTTCAGCGTGATCTCCACGAACACCAGCAGCTTGGCCCCCAGCGATTGTGGACTCAGCCGCGCGTGATACCCTGTGATCACGCCATCGCGCTCCATGCGCTTGACCCGCTCGATCGCCGGCGTGATCGACAGCCCGACCTGCTCGCTGAGGTCCTTCATCGAGATCCGCCCATCCTCCTGCAGGATGCGCAATATCTTTCTGTCCAGCTTGTCCAGAGTTCGGACCGATTCTTTTTGAATTCGCATGAAAATCCACTGTTTTTAGCACGTTATACAGTAACAAACACTAGCCATACGAGAATACCATAGCGGAATATCTGGTAGCTAAATAATCGGGGGCAATATGCGTGTTGTGATCTTGGGAAGCGGTGTCATCGGCGTCACCAGCGCCTACTACCTGGCCAAGGCCGGCCACGACGTCACCGTGCTCGAGCGCCAGCCCGGTCCCGCGCTGGAAACCAGTTTCGCCAACGCCGGCCAGATCTCGCCCGGCTACGCCTCGCCGTGGGCTGCCCCCGGCATCCCGCTCAAGGCGATGAAATGGATGCTGCAGCGCCACGCCCCGCTGTCGATCACGCCGGACGGCACGCTGTTCCAGCTGCAATGGATGTGGCAGATGCTGCAGAACTGCACGCCCGAACGCTACGCCGTCAACAAGGAACGCATGGTGCGCCTGGCCGAATACAGCCGCGACTGCTTCAAGACACTGCGCGCCGCCACCGGTATCGAATACGAAGGCCGCCAGCAAGGCACGACCCAGCTGTTCCGCACCCAGAAACAGCTCGACGACGCCGCCAAGGACATCGAGGTGCTGAAGGAAACCGGCGTGCCGTACGAACTGCTGGGCCGTGAGCAGCTGGTCGCCGCCGAACCCGGCCTCGACCAGAACAAGCTGGTCGGCGGCCTGCGCCTGCCCAACGACGAGACCGGCGACTGCCAATTGTTCACCACCCGCCTGACCGCGATGGCCGAAGAACTGGGCGTCAAGTTCCGCTACGGCGTCGACATCACCGGCCTGCTCACCGACGGCGACGCCATCAAAGGCGTGCAGTGCGGCCCGGAACTGGTCACCGCCGACTCCTATGTGGTCGCGCTGGGCGCCTACTCGACCACGCTGCTCAAAAAGCTGGTCGACATCCCGGTCTACCCGCTCAAGGGCTATTCGATCACCGTGCCGATCGTCGACGCCGGCGCCGCGCCGGTATCGACCATCCTCGACGAAACCTACAAGATCGCCGTGACCCGCTTCGACAACCGCATCCGCGTCGGCGGCATGGCCGAAATCGCCGGCTTCGATCACCGCCTCAATCCGCGCCGCCGCGAAACGCTGGAAATGGTGGTCAACGACCTGTTCCCCGGCGCCGGCGACACCGCCAGCGCCAGCTTCTGGACCGGCCTGCGGCCGATGACGCCGGACGGCACGCCGATCGTCGGCCGCACCGGCCTGCGCAACCTGTACCTCAACACGGGCCACGGCACGCTGGGCTGGACCATGTCCTGCGGCTCGGCGCAACTGCTGTCGGATATTATTTCGGCGCGCCGTCCGGCCATCCTGGCCGACGACCTGTCGGTGGCCCGCTACAGCGCCGACCGCGCGCCGCGCCAGCCGCAATTGGCCGGCGCCTGACGCCAGCGTTGGCTTTTCCGCGCGCGCTGCGACGATACTGTCGCATCGCCGCCGTTTATCTGTCTCCGAATCCGCCACAACGCGATCATGGCGTTGAGATTGCAGCCAAGCCTGCGTATAATTTTGACCATGAATAAACTTGAAGCATTCGGCCATATCGCGGCCCTGGCCATCCGTGGCGAACTGGTATTCCCAACCAGCGTAAATGCGGCGCTCCGTGTTCAACTGGCGCTGGACGATCCCGAGTGCCCGGTCGATACCGCGATCAGCCTGGTACTGGCGGAACCGCTGCTGGCGGCGCGCACCGTGGCCATCTCCAACTCGGCGATGTTCAACCGCGCCGGCGCGCCCGTCATCACCAACGTGCGCGGCGCCATCATGCGCATCGGCTACCAGAACCTGTTCGCGCTGGCCGCGGCCATGGTGGTGCGCCAGTTCGGCAGCAAGATCACCGATCCGGCCGTGCGCGCCAAGGCGGAACAACTGTGGGACCATACCATCGCCGTCGCCGCGCTGGCCCGCGTCATCGCGCGCCATGTCACCGGCGTCAATCCGGACACCGCGCTGTTCGCCGGCATCGTGCATGAAGTGGGCGGCTTCTACCTGCTCTCGCGCGCCGACGAGTTCCCCGGCCTGCTGGAAGAGGATCCGGAAAATTGGCACTCCGCCAGCGAGGAGATCATCACCCGCGAAGTAATGCGCAAGCTGTGCATCCCGGAGCCGGTGTCGGAAGCGATCGAAGGCCTGCGCGACAGCTTCATGTCGATCCCGCCGGACACGCTGCTCGACACGCTGCTGCTGGCCAACCACCTCACCGACGTCAAGTCGCCGCTGCAGGAGCCGCAGCGCGACCTGCCGCCGCACTCCGATTCGGCCATCGACCTGTTCATCGACGAGCAGAAGCTGGCATCGATGCTGGAAGAAGCGCGCACCGACGCCGCCGAAATGAGCGCCGCCCTGCTGGTCTGATGTCGACGGCGCTCTCCTACGGTTCCGACCAATCAGGCCTGGTGTGCGGCTACCTGTTCGGCCGCACGCCAGACTGCAAGGGCGTGCCGCTGGACACCGACGCCGCCTGCGCGTGGCTCAAGGTGCGCGAGCAGCATCCGCAGCAATTCATCTGGCTGCACTACAACCTGGCCAACACCGCCAGCGAGAAATGGCTGCACGAGCACACCGCGCTGCCGGAGGAATTCTACGAATCGCTGCACGAAGGCCCGCGCTCGACCCGCATCGAGCTGGCCGACAACACGCTGATCGCGGTGGTCAACGACGTGCTGCACGATTTCTCGTTCGAGCCGTCGGACATCTCCACGCTGTGGCTCAGCGTCGACAAGCAGATCGTCATCAGCGCGCGGCGCAAGCCGCTCAAGGCCGTCGACGGCCTGCGCAACGCGGTGCGCAACGGCGAGCCGATACGCTCGTCGGTCGAACTGCTGATCCACCTGCTGCGCGACCAGGCCGACGCGCTGATCAAGATCGTGCGCGACGCCATCGCCACCGTCGACGGCATCGAGGACAATCTGCTGGCCGGCAAGCTGACCACCAAGCGCGCCAGCCTCGGCGCGCTGCGGCGCGTACTGGTGCGCTTGCAGCGCCTGCTGGCGCCGGAGCCGGCGGCGCTGTTCCGACTGCTGCAACGGCCGCCGGCCTGGGTGGCCGAGATCGACGCGCAGGAGCTGCGCCAGTCGACCGAGGAATTCTCGATGGTGCTGGCGGACATGGCGTCGCTGCAGGAGCGCATCAAGCTGATCCAGGAAGAGATCGCGGCGCTGACCGCGGAAGCCAACAACCACAGCCTGTTCGTGCTGACGGTGGTGACGGTGCTCGCGCTGCCGATCAACATCATCGCCGGGCTGTTCGGCATGAACGTCGGCGGCATCCCGCTGGCGCAGGCAGCGCATGGCTTCTGGGTGGTGGTGGCGATCGTCGCCAGCTTTACCGTGATCGCGGGCTGGCTGGCGTTCCGGCGCCAGCGCGACGTACGCTAGCGCGGCGCACGCGCTGGCCGCCGTAGGCCGCGAACAGGATGCCCATCACCAGCGCGATCAGGTTGTCGCGGCGGTAGTTGGCGCGCACCTGGCCGAGCGCCGCCACGTCCTTGCCGCCGACGCTGATCACGTAGGCGGTGTGGAAGTCGCCCGGCGCCAAGCCATTGCGCGACGGCTGTTGCGGATCGTAGCGAACGGTGAGCGGATACATGACTGCGTCCTGCACCGCCTGGCGCTGGCGCCCGCCCGCGTCGCCCTTGGTGTAGAGGACGAACTGCCGCTTGCCGTCGCCGATGGCGAAATACAGTGCGCCGCGCGTAGCCTGGCTCCACGCCACGCGCCCGGTCGCTGCCTGCAGTTTCTCTGTGGCCGGGAAGCGCCACTCCAGCGCGGCGAACAGCAGCATCAAGCCGATACCGAGCAACAGAAAAAAATAAGCACCGCGCTCACCGGCAAACCATTGTTTCATGTGGTGTCTGTATAACCGAAATGAACGCCATCATACGTGAGAAAGACGGCGACCATGTATAGTGACTCCCATGCAAATAGACCATATCTTTATCCGCGCCCGCGCCGGCGGACCCGAAGCCGAGCTGTTGTCCAGCCTGGGATTGACCGAAGGCTCCGGCAACCATCACGCGGGCCAAGGCACCGAAAACCGCCGCTTCTTCTTCCAAAACGGATTCATCGAACTGCTGTGGATCGCCGATACCGACGAAGTCCAGAGCGAGCAAACACACCGCACGATGCTGTTCGAGCGCTTGACGCAGGACGATGCGTCGCCGTTCGGCATCTGCTTCCGGCCGTCCGGCGACGAAAGCGAGGCGCCCTTCCCGCATTGGCAATATACGCCGGCATATCTACCGCCCGGACTGACCATCGACATCGGCGCGCACGCACCGCTTTCCGAGCCGATGTGCTTCTTCCTCGCCAGGGCTGCGGCGCCGGATGTCTACCCGGTCGAACGACGGGAGCCTGTGAACCATGCGCTGGGAGTAAATCAGATTAGTTCGGTAACGCTGACGATGCCCGGCGCTGCGCGATTATCCACCTGCTCAGCCGCCGCACGCCACACCGGACAAGTCAAATTTGAAGCAGGTAGGGAGCATCTGATGGAAATCGTATTCGACGAAAATCGCCAAGGCAAAGCGCAAGATCTGCGCCCGCATCTGCCGCTGATTCTCAAATATTAAAGGCTTATTGCAGCAGCTTGACGATACTATAAACCATGGTGCAAGTTACCCACGCCACCGCGATCATCGTTGCAAGCATCCAGCGTATTACACGCGTTTCCATTTCTTCAATGCGTATTTCAAACTGATGCATGTCTACTTTGGCGGCATAATCCGCTTTTTCAGCCGCTGGCTTGGTCAGCTTAGCAACGTCCCTCTCCAACGAAGTCAGGCGGTCGTTCATTTGCGTGAGTTGCGAGTCCATCCACCATCATTGTCTGCGACGCCGCAGCTATCAAGCGGCGCGACTTGACGCAGATCAAACCAGTATTTGTAAACATTTTAGTTTACTTATTGATGAGCAAAGCTTACAGTGGCTGAATGAAAACACCTCTGCTCATCAGCGCCGCCTGCCTGCTGGCCCTGCTATCGACCATCGGCGCCGCGCTGCCCTATCCTATTTTGCCGCCGCTGTTCGCCGCCGGCGCCAGCAACGGCCTCAACACCTTCCTCGGCCTGCCGCCCAAGCTGCTGTTCGGACTGGCGCTGACCATCAACCCGGTCGGCCTGCTGATCGGCTCCGCGCTGCTCGGACCGATGTCCGACCGCTACGGCCGCCGCCCGGTGCTGCTGGTCACCGCCGTCGGCGCCGCCATCGGCCACGCCGTCACCGCCTGCGCGCTGCTGATGGAATCGTACCCGCTGTTCATCGTCGCCCGCTTCGCCACCGGCCTGCTCGAAGGCAGCGGCTCGGTCGCCCGCGCGCTGCTGGCCGACCGGCTCGACGGCGAGCTGCGCCGCAAGGCGCTGTCCTGGCTCAACGGCGCTTTCTACATGGGCTGGCTCGCCGGCCCGCTGCTGGCCGGCGCCACGCTCGGCTTCGGCATCACCACGCCGTTCTGGGTCGCCGTCGCCGCGCTGCTGCTGGTGGCCGCGCTGGTCGCCGCGACCCTGCCGCGCGAAGCGCCGAACGGCGCCACCACCTCCTGGTGGCAAGTGGCGCGCGACCGCCACGCGCTCAACCTGCTGCGCGAACCCGACCTGCGCAGCCTGTTCATCGTCACGCTGGCCTACACCTGCGGCGTCACCGGCTTCTACGAGTTCTACCCGCTGTGGCTGGTGGAAGTGCCCGGCTACGGCGCCCAGGGCATCGCCTGGGTCACCGCCGCCATGTGCGCCGTGATGACCACCACCACCATCGTCGCCGGCCGTCCTTTCCAGGGTGAACCGCTGCTGCGGGCGCGCGGCTTCGCCTTCACCACGGCGGCCGTCATCACGCTGCTGGCGGCCGGCAACGCCGGACTGGGCATCGCCGCCATCATCCTGTTCGGGATTCCGCACGCGTTCTACAACGCCATCGTGCCCAACTGGTGCGCCGAGCGCTTCGGCGCGCACGGCCAGGGCGCGGTGATGGGCCTGATCTCCACCACCTTCTGCCTGGCCAACATCATCATGGCGCTGGCCGGCGCGGTGCTGACCCTGATCGACACGCGCCTGATCCTGCTGCTGGGCGCGGCGCTGGCGGCGTGGTCGGCATGGCGCATGCAAGCCTGGCACCACAGCGTTAACGCCAAGGCGGCGCTGTCATGAACACCGCCGAACAGACGCTGTTCCTGCTCAAGACGCGCGGCCCGCAGACCGCGCAGCAGCTGGCCGCGCTGCTGGCGCTGACCTCGATGGGCGCGCGCAAGCAGCTCGAATCGTGGCAGGAAAAAGGCATGGTCACCCACGAGGACGTGGCCGACAAGCCGGGCCGCCCGTCGCGCCGCTGGCTGCTGACGGAAGCCGGCCACGCCCGCTTCCCCGACCGCCACGCCGACCTCACGCTGCAGCTGATCGACCAGGTGCGCGCGCTGTTCGGCGAAGCCGGCCTGGATAAGCTGATCGGCTCGCGCGAAGCGGCCAGCGAGCAGCAATACCGCCGGCACCTGGCGGCCGCGCCATCGCTGCCGGAGCGCGTGGCGGCGCTGGCGCAGGCGCGCAGCGCCGAAGGCTATATGGCCGAAGTCGACACCGGCGACGACGGCAGCCTGCTGCTGATCGAGAACCACTGCCCGATCTGCGCCGCCGCCAGGCAGTGCCAGCAATTCTGCCGCTCGGAGCTGGAGGTGTTCCAGCGCGTGCTGGGCCCGGATTGCGCGGTCGGCCGCGTCGAGCACATGCTGGCCGGCGCGCGCCGCTGCGTCTACCTCATCAAGCCGCTCTAGGCACCGGCAGCTTCGGCGCCGGCAGCAGGGCCGCCAGCTGCTGCGGCGGCACCGGACGGCTGAACAGATAACCCTGCATCTCGTCGCAGCCGTTCTCGCGCAGGAAGCTGCGCTGCTGCTCGGTCTCCACGCCCTCGGCGATGACGCGCAGCTTGAGCCGGTGCGCCAGGCCGATGATGGCGCTGGCGATGGCTTCGTCGCCGGCGCCGCGCCCCAGGTCGCGCACGAAGGACTTGTCGATCTTCAGCGTGCTGATCGGGAAGGACTTCAGCGCCGACAGGCTCGAATAGCCGGTGCCGAAGTCGTCGATCGACAGCGACACGCCCATCGCCCGCACCTGGGCCATCTTGGCCACCGCCTGCGTCAGGTCGCGCATGATCGCGCCCTCGGTCACCTCCAGCTCCAGCCACTGCGGCGCCAGGCCGCTGTCGGCCAGCGCCAGCGCCACGCGCTGCACCAGGCCCGGCTCCTCGAACTGGCGCGGCGAGACGTTGACCGACACGCGCAGCGGCGCCAGCCCGGCCAGCTGCCAGGCGCGGTTCTGCGCGCACGCGGTGCGCAGCACCCAGTCGCCCAGCGCGACGATCATGCCGCTCTCCTCGGCCAGCGGGATGAAGCGGTCCGGCCCGATCACGCCGTGCTGCGGATGCTGCCAGCGCACCAGCGCCTCGACCCCGAACACCCGGCCGTCGCGCAGATCGACCTTGGGCTGGTACAGCAGGTGGAACTGGCCTTCGTCCAGCGCACAGCGCAAGCCCTCCAGCAGCGCCAGCTTGTCCTCGATTTGCGCGTTCATCTCGCGGGTGTAGAACTGGCAGTTGTTCTTGCCCAGATCCTTGGCGCGGTACATCGCCGCGTCGGCGTGCATCAGCAGCGTCTCGGCGTCGCCGCCGTCGTGCGGGTAGACCGCCACGCCGATGCTGCAGCTGACCTGCACTTCCTGCCCGCCCAGCATGATCGCGCGCAGCACCTCTTCGCGCACGCGCTCGAGCACCTGCGCCGCATCGGCCACGGCGCCGGTCTCGGTCAGCAGCAGCACGAACTCGTCGCCGCCGAAGCGGCCCACGGTGTCGCCGGCGCGCAGGCAGGCGGTCATGCGTTCGGACACCACCTTGAGCAATTCGTCGCCGGCGTTGTGGCCCAGGCCGTCGTTGACCAGCTTGAAGCCGTCCAGGTCGATGAACGCCACCAGCACCGCGCCCTCGCTGCGCTGCGCCTGGGCGATCGCCAGCGCCAGCCGGTCCGAGATCAGGCTGCGGTTGGGCAGCCCGGTCAGCGTGTCGTGGTGGGCCAGGTGCAGCATGCGCTCCTCGGCCAGCTTGCGCTCCGAAATGTCGCGCACGATGGCCACCACGCCGTTTTCGACCGGCACCGCCTGCTGGTGCAGCCAGCGCGCGCGCAGCGGCGGCATGGTGTTCTCCCATTCCGACTCGTGCACGCCGCCGAGGCGCATCGCCAGCGTCAGGTGCTCGAACATGCCGTTGCCGCGCACCTGCGGCATCAGCGCGCACAAGGTGCCGGCGCACAGTTCGCGCTTGCTGTAGCCGGTCATCTGCTCGGCGCGCAGATTGACGTCGACAAACGCGAAATCGACGATCTCGCCGGCGCCGTCGCGCACCTCGCGCAGGACGAAGAAGGCGTCCAGGCTGGCCGCCGACGCCGCCGCATACGTCTCCTGCGCGCGGCGCACGTGGGCGCGGCTGCGCGCCCCCTGCCACGACCACAGCCACAGCAGCGCGGTGACGAACAGCAGCGCCGCGCCGGCGAGCGCCGCCTCCCAGATCTTCTCGGTGCGGCGGCGCTCGAACGCCGCCATCAGCTCCTTTTCATCGAGTCCGACCACCACGTTCAGCGGCACGCCTTGCAGCGCGCGGATGCCGCTGTAGCGGCGCCGGCCGCCCGGCAGTGGGACCAGGTCGCCGCGCATGGCGAGCCGCTGGCCGAACGACAACGCATCGCCGAGGCGCAGCGCGCGCACCACGCCGTCGGTGCCGACCAGGCCGAGCATGCCCTGCTCGCCGAGTCGACTGCGCTCATAGCTGCTGGTGAAATAGGCCGGATCGGTTTCGACGATGACGATGCCGTCGAAATTGCCGGCGGCGTCGTCGATGCGGCGCGTGAAGTGCAAATGCCATTCTGTGTTGGCGACGTCGCGCACCGCCTGGCTGACGTAGGTGGCACCGCCGTCGCTGTGCTGGTGGAATTTGAAGTAAGGCTGGTCGGCCACCGAGATCGGCAGCGCGCGCGGGTTGCTGGCCACGGTCACGCCGTTGCGGTCGACGATGCTGACCACGAACACCACGCCGGGCGGCAGCAAGCCTTCGCGGCCCAGCTCCGGCAGCGCGCCCAGCGCGCCCTTGCGCTCGACGGCGTACTTGAGCAGGCGCAGCGTCTGGTCGATGCCGTCCACGCTGCGCGCCACCTGCGCCTCGTAGGTGGCGAGCATCTCGCGCAGCGTGTCGGCGGCCGCTTCCTCCGCGTGTTCGCGCTCGGCATCGATCTCGTGGATCGTCACCACCCAGATCGCCACCAGCAGCATCAGCGCGAACAGCGGCAGCGAGAAGTGGGTGTCGAGCCCGCGCCGCATCCAGCGCGCGCGCCAGCCGTCCTTTTTCACGGCGGCGTTCATCGCGCCACCTGCGCGGCGACGACCTTCACGCTCGGATCGAGCGCGGCGCGGTCGATATAACCGATCATGGCGGGATTGTCGGCCACCATCCTGCGCACGGCGGCGCTGCTGGGCAGCTCGCGCGGCGGCTGGCCGCGTCCGGTGAACACCATCTTGGTCCAGTAAGACTTCATCAGCGCCGGCGACTTGCCCGCGAAGCCGCGGTAGAAGGCATTGCGCAGCGGCGCGCCGAGCGGCAGGTCCAGCGCCACCGCCGGTTCACCGCCGGGGAAGCGGCCGGTCTTGGCCAGGAAGATATCGGCCACCTGGTCGGGACGCAGCGACGTCACCGCACTCCTGGCCGAGACGATCACCACCAGCTCGGCGGCGCCGGCCGCGCAGCTCCACAGCAGCAGGCAGGCCGCCAGCAGCAGGCGCCGGGATCGCGGCTTCATCGACATTGCCGTCATCGCCGCCTCAGAACACGAAGTCCAGCGCCGCGCCCGCCACGGCGACCGGGCGGCCGGAATGGAATCCCGGCTGCAGGTCGATGAAGGCGCCGCGCGACGCCCGACGGCAGCTGGTTCAAGCCGCCGTTGAGCTGCGCGGACGCGGCTTCTCCCGCCTCGGCCACGCGGCAGCCCGGCATCAATAAGGTCGCGAGCGCGGCCTGCAGCGGTGAAAAATCAACGGTCATCGGTGGTCCTGTCTTATCTGCTTGCGGCTAGGCCCTGTGTCACGAGCGCGCACGAGCGCGCGCTTTCCGCGATTGCGGAGCATATGTCTTGACCAGGTGGGAAGGTAACGGGGCACAGAGCCGGGGTGCCGTTCCGAAGAAACTATTCGGATAGCAGAACTTTATACTGCTCTGAAGCAACTGTCGATGAATTAGAGCAATTTACCGAAAATTCTCTCCAAAAATCACGCTTTGCGTTATTCTTTCGGCAATTTCGTTGCCTGAAATTCATCCGATTCGGTACACGTTGCCAATCAACTATGGCCTGCCGGCGCGCGCCGCGCTACCGCGGCGTCGCGAAACAGGGCCTCGACGAAGTCGACGAAAACCTTGATCCGGGCCGCGCGCTGATGGCGCTGCGGGTACAGCACCGACACGTCCGGCCCCGCCGCCCGCCACGGCTCGAGCAGCGGCACCAGCGCGCCGCTGCGCAACGGCTCGAGCAGCGACACCGTCAGGTGCTGGACAATGCCGCCGCCCTGCTGCGCCATTTCGATCAGCGATTCCACATGGTCCATCGCCACCGCGCCGCGCGGGGTGACGGTGAACGGCTGGCCGTCCCGCTGAAAGCTCCACGGCCGCAGCTGGCGCGCCTTCGGATAGACGAAGTTCAGGCACGGCAGGCTGTCCAGCTGGTCGGGGTGTTGCGGCATGCCGTGCCTGGCGATGAAGTCCGGCGAGGCGCAGCAGATATAGTCGTTCTTGAAGATGCCGCGGCCGACCAGCGCGGAGTCGGGCAGCTCGCCGATGCGCAGCATCACGTCCACGCCCTCGTCGATCATGTCGATCAGCCGGTCGCTGGCCGACAGGCGCACGCTCAATTCGGGATGGGCCGCCAGGAAGCGCGGCAACGCCGGCGCCACGAAGCGGCGCGCCAGGATGTCCGGCATGTCGACCCGCAGGGTGCCGCGCGGCTGCTGCCGGGCGTCGCTCATGCTGGCCTCCAGTTCATCCATGTCGTCGAGCAGCCGGCGCGCCTGCTCGACGCAGCGGCGGCCCTCGTCGGTCAGCGACATGCTGCGCGTGGTGCGGTTAAGCAGCCGCGCGCCGAAGTGCGCCTCCAGCACCCCGATCTGGTGGGTGACCGAAGACGTCGAAATCCCCAGCTTGGCGGCGGCGCGGCTGAAGCCGCCGCTGTCGACCACCGCGCAAAAAACCTTCAAGGCATCCAGACGATCCATCGCATCCCCCTTTGAGACCGTCATTATTCACGATTTCGGGATACTGCATGCGATCGCGCCCCGTTTTTTCCGCCGCCGCCCTGTCCTAGACTGGTTCCATCAACCAACCAATCAGGAGCACATCATGCAAGCAGTCGTCCTCAATACCTTCGGCGCGCCGCTGGCCGACCAGCAGATCGACCGTCCGGCCGCAGGCCCGGGCCAGGTGCTGGTGCGCGTCGGCGCCAGCGGCGTCAATCCGCTCGACACCAAGATCGCCGCCGGCAAGGCCGATCACGCCCGCGCCCAGCTGCCGGCGGTCCTCGGCATCGACCTGGCCGGCGTGGTGGACAGCGTCGGCGCCGGCGTCGAAGGCTTTGCCGCCGGCGACCGCGTCTACGGCATGACCGGCGGCATCGGCGGCGTGCAAGGCTCGCTGGCGGAATACGCGGCGGTGGACGCCGACCTGCTGGCCCACATGCCATCGCAGCTGACGATGCGCGAAGCGGCCGCCCTGCCGCTGATCTTCATCACCGCGTGGGAAGGACTGGTCGACCGCGCCCACGCCGGCGCCGGCAAGACGGTGCTGGTGCACGGCGGCGCGGGCGGCGTCGGCCACATGGCGGTGCAGCTGGCGGCGGCGCTCGGCGCCACCGTCTACGCCACCGGCAGCGCCGGCCAGCGCCAAGCCATCGAGGCGATGGGCGCGACCTTCATCGACTACCGCGCCACCAGCGTCGAGGAATACGTGCAGCGGTACACCGGCGGCGAAGGCTTCGACGTCGTCTACGACACCGTCGGCGGCGCGACGCTGGACGCGTCCTTCCGCGCCGCGCGCGAGTATCACGGCCACGTGGTGAGCTGCCTGGGCTGGGGCACGCATGCGCTGGCGCCGCTGTCGTTCCGCGCCGCGACCTATTCGGGCGTGTTCACGCTGCTGCCGCTGCTGTCGGGCCGGGGCCGCGCGCATCACGGCGAGATCATGAAGCAGGCCAGCGCGCTGGTCGCCGCCGGCAAATTGAAAGTGATGCTCGATCCGACCGTCTACACGCTGGATGCGGCCGGCGTCGGCGCCGCCCATGCCGCGCTGACCGAAGGCACGGCGCGCGGCAAGGTCGTGGTGCAGGTGGCTACGGCGTAAGCGTATCGGCCTCGCCGAAGGATGGCGGCGGCGCGAAGCGCATACCCGGATTGGTGAACATCTTCACCGGCTTGGTCTTGTCGTTCCTGATGAAGCCGAACTGGCCGGGATCGTACTGGAAGCGCCCGGCCTCGTTGACGATGGAGATGCCGCCGGCGCCGACGTGCACGTGCAGGCCCGGCTCCAGGCCGGGCGACGGATCGAAGTCGCCCTTGCCGGTCAGGTATTCGAGGAAGAAGGTGGTGCCGCGTATGCCGATGGTGGCGCTGGGCGTCTTGAGAGCGAACTTCTCCTTGTTGCGCTTGCCGAGCAAGCCGCTGACCGAGCGCAGGCCGCCCTTGACCAGCGTGAAGGCGGCGCTGTCGGCGTCGGGCTTGCCCTCGTCGAAGGAGAAGCGGTCGATGACGATGGTGGACCCGGGCTTCAAGGTCAACTCGCTGTTGTCGATGAAGCGCACCAGCGCGTAGGCGCCGGCGGCGGTGGTCAGCGTATCGCCGCTTTCCACTTCCGACCTGGCCTGCAGCGGCTTGACCGCGCCGGACGCGGAACGCGCGCTCATCGCGCCGCTGGCCTGCACCACCACGCCGGCCACCTGCGCCGCCGACGCCGCGCCGCCGAACAGCAGCAGCGCCGCCAGAATTAAAGCAATCCGCATAGAACACCCGATCGAAATGTGAGCGGGTATTTATACCACGAATGTCCTGCGCCGCCGGCGCGCCTTCAGACCAGTCCCGCCACGTAGCCCGACGACGCCATCGCGCCGCGGTGATAATCAGGCGTCTGCCGGCCCCTGCTCCGCTGCGGCGCCGGCATCTCGATGACGCTCAGCTGCGCCGACTCGCCGTTCAGCTTGAACAGGCTGACGCTGCGGCCCAGGCCCTCCGCCTGCTCCTGCAGCGAGACGATGGCCGCCAGCGACTCCTCCACCAGCGTGGCGTTCTGCTGCGTCACGCCGTCCATGGTGTTGAGCGTGCGGTTGACCAGCTGCAGCCCGAGGCTCTGCTCGCGCGTGACGGCGCTGATCTCGCCCATCAGCGCGGCGGCGCGGCGCACGCCCTGCACCACCTGGTCGATGGTGGCGCCGGCCTGCTCGACCACCTGGCTGCCGCCGCCGACCTGCGCCAGCGAATGGGCGATCAGCTCCTTGATTTCCTTGGCCGACTGCGCGCTGCGCTGCGCCAGGCCGCGCACCTCGCCGGCCACGACGGCGAAGCCGCGTCCATGTTCGCCGGCGCGCGCCGCCTCCACCGCCGCGTTCAGCGCCAGCAGGTTGGTCTGGAAGGCGATGCTGTCCATCACGCCGACGATGTCGCCGATGCGGCGCGACGAGGTGTTGATGCGGCCCATGGTGTCGGTCACCGTCGATACGGCCAGTTCGGCCTCGCGCGCCACGGCGGCGGTCTGCTCCATCAGCTTGTGCGCTTCCGCCGTCTTGTCGGCATTGTTGGCGACGGTGGTGGTCAGCTCCTCGACGGTGGCGGCGGTTTCCTCCAGCGTCGCGGCCTGGCCTTCGGTGCGCTGCGACAGGTCGCCGGTGCCGGCCGAGATCTGCGCCGACGCGGTGGCGATGGTGTCGGTGCCGCCGCGCACCTGCATCACCATGCGTTGCAGGTTGACGCTCATGGTGTCCATGGCGCGCAGCAGCTCGGCCGTTTCGTCCTTGCCGTCATGGACGACCGCGGGGCCGGCGCGCAGGTCGCCGTCCGCGACGCGGCGCGCCATGTCGACGGCACTGGCCAGCGGCGCGGAGATCAGCCGCGCCACGCGGCCCGCCAGCAGCATGCCCAGCACCAGCGCCGCCGCCATGAAGCCGAAGATCAGGTGGCGGGCATGCAGGTAGGTGGCGTCGGCCGACAGCGCCGCCTGGGAGCTGCCCTCCTCATTGATCGAGACCAGCTTGTCGATCTGGGCCATCGCCTCGAAATCGTGTTTGCGCGAGTCGCCGCGCACCACGGCCAGCGCGCCGATGTCGTCGTTGCCGCGCGAGAGCGAGACCACCTGCTTGACCGCGCCGCGATAAGCCGCCAGCGACGATTGCAGGCTGGCGATGATCCGCAGTTCCTCGCTGCTGCGCGGCTGCGCCACGTATTCTTTCAGCGTGTCCTCGACCTGCTGCATCTGGCGCGTCATGTCCTGCTCGTACTGGCGCAAAATATCCGGTTCGGTCGAGACCACGTGGAACAGCTCGAAGGTGCGGAAGCGCGTCAGGCCGTACTTGATCTCCAGCGCATTGCGCACGCCCGGCGCCCAGCGGTGCTTGATTTCGTTGGTGACGCGGTTCAGCTCATAGAGCTGGAATATGGAAAACACGCCCAGCGCCAGCATCAGCGCCAGCATGGCGGCGACGACGACGTTGAGCTTCCTGGCGATCTTCAGATTGCAGAACCATTTCATGGCTATCTCCTTGGACGTATTTTTACAGTCAGGCCGCTTGCAGCTGCACGCTGCCTTCGAGGAATTTGAGGGCGGATGCCGCCGGCAACGGGCGGCTGTAGTAGTAACCTTGTATCTCGTCGCAGCGCCAGGCGCTGAGCATGCCGCGCTGCGCTTCGGTCTCCACGCCTTCGGCGATCACCGTCAGGCCCAGGCTGTGACCGAGGCCGATGGTGGCCTGCACGATGGCGCTTTGCTCGCTCACCGAGTGCATATTGCGGACGAAGGACTGGTCGATCTTGAGCTTGTGGATCGGGAAGCGCGACAGATAGGCCAGGCTCGAATAGCCGGTGCCGAAATCGTCGATGGCCAGCTTGAGGCCCAGCGCGCGCAGGCGGTGCAGCAAGGCGATGGCGATTTCCGCGTCTTCCACCATCACGCTCTCGGTGATTTCCAGCTCGATGCTGGCCGGGTCGACGTGGGTGGTGGCCAGCAGTTCCTCCAGGTGGGCCAGGAAGCCCGGCGCGGCGAACTGGCGCGGTGAGATGTTCACCGCCACCACCACGCGCTGCCCGGTCTCCGCCTGCCATTCGCTGACCTGGCGGCAGGCCTCCTCCAGCACCCAGTTGCCGATCGAGACGATCAGGCCCGATTCCTCGGCCAGCGGGATGAAGTCGGCCGGCGAAATCAGCTGGCCGTTGCGGCGCCAGCGCACCAGCGCTTCGAAGCCGATCAAGCCGCCGTCGTGCAGGGCTTGCTGCGGCTGATAGTGCAGCTCCAGCTCATCGCGCTCGATGGCGTGGCGCAGCAGCGATTCCATGTCCAGCCGCTCGCCGGCTTCGGCGTTGAGCTGCTGCGAATACGGCACCAGGCGGTCGCCGCCGGCCTTGCGGGCCGCCTGCAACGCGGCGTCGGCGTTGCGCAGCAGAACCTCCGGCGTGGCGCCGTCGTTCGGATAGCTGACCGCGCCCAGGCTCAGGGTGGTGAAGATCTCGTGGCCCTCGCCGTCGTAGGGGCTGCGCACTTCCTCGCGCAGTCCCGCCATCGCCGCCTTGAATTCGGCGCCGGCGCAATCCATGCCGTACAGGATGGCGAAGTTGGCGCCGTCGAGGCGGAACACCTCGCCGCCGCTGCGCTCCGCGGCGGCGCGGATGCGGCCCGCCAGGCCGATCATCACGCGGTCGCCGAAGGCGTGGCCGAAGCCGCCGACGATGCGCGAGAAGCGGTCGATGGTGCCCAGCACCACCACGTGCTGGCGCTGCGGCAGCGCCGCCAGCCGCGCCTCGAAGCTGCGGCGGTGCGCCAGGCCGGTCAGCGGATCGTGGCCTGCCTGGTGTTTCAGCTCGTCCTCGACCCGCACCCTGGCCCGCACGTGGTGCAGCATGAACAGGCTGGTGAGCACGGCCAGCACGTCGAACACGTGCACCAGCAGCGTGATGCCGGCGATGCTGCGGCTGGCCATGCTGCCCTGCTGATAGATCGAGTCCTGCACCTTCTGCTGCATGTCGTCGATCTGCCCGCGCAGGCGCTTGACGTCGTCGTTCATCTCGATCAGCACGCGGCGCGCGGCGGCCGGATGGGTATCGACATTGCGCTCGAACTCCGGCGTCAGCCGGATGATGCGCAGGTAGCCGTCGCGCAGTACGCCCAGCTCCGGGCCATCGCCCAGGCTGGGCCGCAGTTGCGCCAGGGAGGCATCGAGCTCGCCGCGGCCCATGCTTTCCAAAAACTGGTAGCGTTCGGGCGTGATCGATGCGGTAAAGCGTTTGTCGAACGCCAGCTGGTAGCGCAGCACGGCGCTTTCGAAGTCGCCGAGGTAGCGCAGTTGCGGCACGGCCTTGGTCAGCAGCGGGGTTTCGTTGCGGCGGATGTTGTGGGCGGTCTTCTCCAGCACCACCGACAACGTCACGCTGGCCGCGACCACCAGCAGCAGCATGATGTAAATGAGACGGCGCGAACTGCTGACGGCATGGTTCATGTCTACTCCTGTGGGGATGAGAGGTCGGCGCCGCTGGCCTGGCGCAGGCAGCGCAGCAGATCGTTCGCTTCGAAGGGTTTGCTCAGGAAGCACGAGGCGCCGCCTTGCAGCGCGCGCTTGCGCAGCGTGGCTTCGGGGAAGGCGGTCATCAGGATCAACGGCAGCGGATTGCCCTGGCGGCGCAGCTGCTCCAGCAGGTCGATGCCGCTCATGCCCGGCATCTGCAGGTCGGTGACGACGCAGTGGTAGTCGCCCAGCCCCCCGGCGGCCAGCAGCGCGGAGGCCGAATCGTAGGCGTCGGCGGTGTAGCCATAGGAGCGCAGCAGGCTGCTGAGGGCGAGCCGCACCGAGTCGTCGTCGTCGACGATGGCGATATTGCAAAAATGTGGTTCAGGATAAGACACTGGGTGCTCCCATGTTCGGACGGCGGCTCGCGGCCGTCCAGCGCATGGGAGAACAATACAGCTCAGGGAGTTATGACGAAATTATACAAGGGTATAGGTAGGCTATAGGTAGGCTATGACCGTCAGGCCAGGCCCAGCGATTCGGCCATGCGCACCAGATCGGCGAAGGTCTTGGCCTCCATCTTGCGCATGGCGTTGCCGCGGTGGATCTTGACGGTGATCTCGCTGGTGCCCACTTCGCCGGCGATCTGCTTGTTCATCAGGCCGCGCGCGGCCAGCGCCATGATCTCGCGCTCGCGCGGCGTCAGGGTGGCGTAGCGCGCGGTCAGTCCTTGCAAGGCCTGGTCGCGCCGGCGCCGTCCGCAGTCCGCCTGCAGCGCGGTGTGGATGGCGTCCAGCAGGTCCTGGTCGCGGAACGGCTTGGCCAGGAAGTCGATGGCGCCGGCCTTCATGGCCCGCACCGACATCGGTATGTCGCCGTGGCCGGTCATGAAGATGATCGGCAGCGTCACGCCGTCGCGATTGAGCTCGGCCTGGAAATCGAGACCGCTGACGCCCTGCAGCCGCACGTCCAGCAGCAGGCAGCTGGCGACCTCGGGGCGCTGCGCGGCCAGGAAGGCGGCCACCGACGGGAAGGCCGCGACCTGCATGCCCACGGAGCGCAGCAGGCTGGAAATGGCGTCGCGCAGCGGCGCCTCGTCGTCGACGATGTAGACCAGCGAGTCGGAGTAGTCAATCTGGTTCATGGGCGGGCAGCGCGAAGAGGATGGTGGCGCCGGCCACGGGGCTGTCCGGCGCGGGAGGACGGGCCCAGATGCGGCCGCCGTGGGTTTCGATGATCGAACGGCAGATGGGCAGCCCCATGCCCATGCCGTCCTGCTTGGTGCTGTAGAAGGCTTCGAACAGGCGCGGCATCGCGGCGACCGGAATGCCCGGCCCCGAGTCGCTGACGCTGACCTGCACCGCGCACTGCTCGACGTCGTCGCAGCGCTGGGTGTGCAGCGTCAGCACCGCCTGGCCGGGCGTGCAGGCCGCCATGGCCTGGATCGCGTTCATCAGCAGGTTGATGAGCACCTGCTGCAGCTGCACCCGGTCGCCGTGCACCGGCGCCAGGCCGGGCGCCAGCGACAGCATCAGGGCCACCTGGTGGTTATCGAGCTCGCGCCGCACCAGGTCCACGCTCTCCTCGACGACGGCGTTGATGTCCAGCGGCGCGTGCTGCGGATCGCTGCGGCGCGCCAGCGCGCGGATGCGCCGGATCACGCCGGTGGCGCGCTGGCTCGCTTCCAGGATGCTGTTGACGGCGGCGCGCGCCTCGTCCAGGTCGGGCTGCGGGCGGTTCATCCAGCGCAGGCAGGCCTCGCCGTTGGTGGAGATGGCCGCCAGCGGCTGATTGACTTCGTGCGCGATCGAGGCGGCCAGCTCGCCGAGCATGGTGACGCGGGTGGCGTGCGCCAGCTGCACCTGCGAACGGTGCAGCGCCTGCTCGGCCAGCACCGCCGCCGTCACGTCGATCAGGGCGCCGAGGTATTCGCAGCTGCCGTCCTCGTTGCACTGCGGCCGCGCCAGCACCTGCACGTATTTCAGCTCGCCGTCGGGCATCAGCAGGCGGTGTCGCAGGTCGATCTCGCCCTCGCGCCGCAGCGACTGCTCGAACGAGGCGCGCACCAGGTTGCGGTCCTCCGGCGCGGTGTGCAGCAGCACGCGTTCCATGGTCGGCGTCGCGTCCAGCGGATAGCCGAAGATACGGGCCGCCTCGTCGGACCAGTGCATTTCGCCGCCGGGCACCTTGAAACTGAAGCTGCCGGTCTTGCTGATGCGCTGGGTGCCGGCCAGGAAGGCCTCGCTGCGGCGCAGCGCGCGTTCGCGCGCCAGCAGCGCGTTGGTGGCGGCCTGGCCGCGCAGCGCCAGGAAGGTGACGATGGCGATCGACAGCAGGCCGACCGTCATGCGGCCGACGGCGGCGCCGGAAAACACCACGGTGTGCGTCAGCGCGTAGGAAACCAGCGTCAGCGCCATGCAGACGGCGCTGGTGAGCAGCACGCCCCGCCTGCGCCACATGCTGGCCGACAGCAGCACCACCACCACGTACATCACGGCGATGGCCATGTCGAGCGGCGTAAAGGTGTCGAGCGCGAAGATCAGCAGCGTGAGGAAGATCAACAGCGCGGACATCAGGGGAGTGCCGGGTACACGTAACATGCCTGTCCTTATAAGTATGTTGGCAATCGTGCCAATTATAATGCGGATCCGGCACCCGGCATCCTATACTCAGGTATAGGCGATCGCCCCCCTGCTAAACCGATGTATAGTGCCCGGCCAGCGGGAATTGGGCTACGCTTCCGTCATTGCCCAGCGGGAGAGAGACCGTGAAACTGTACGAAAGCCTGGCCGCCGATATCGCCGCCCAGATCAACCAGGGCGTCATCCGCGAAGGCGAACGCATACCCTCGGTGCGCCAGACCAGCCAGCACCACAACCTGAGCGTGTCGACCGTGATCCGCGCCTTCCTGCTGCTGGAAAGCCGGGGCCTGATCGAGAGCCGGCCGCAATCGGGCTACTTTGTGCGCCGCAGGCCGGCCGCGCTGGCGCAGGTCCAGACGCCGTGCGGCGAGCCGCTGGCGGCGGCCGAGATGGCGCGCGGCCGGACCCTCGACACCAGCGAATTCGTCCTGACCACGCTGCGCTCCATCCACGAAGGCAGCGTGCCGCTGGGATCGCCCTACCCGGATCCGGCCATGTTCCCGTGGGCGCGGCTGAACCAGCACGCCAACAGCATCGCGCGCCGCAGCAGCCAGATCGCCATCAGCACCGACCTGCCGCCGGGGAATCCGGAGCTGATCCGCCAGATCGCCCGGCGCCACCTGGAGAACGGCCTGGCGGTGGACAGCGCGGAGATCATCGTCACCACCGGCGCCACCGAGGCGCTCAATCTTTGCCTGCAGGCCGTGGCGCCGGCGGGCAGCCTGATCGCGGTCGAGACGCCGACCTACTACGCCTTGCTGCAGGCGATCGAGCGGATGCAGATGCGGGTGATCGAGATCGCCACCGATCCGGTCGAAGGCATCGACCTGGAGGCGCTGGAGCGCGCCATCGTCGAACAGGGCGTTGCGGCCTGCATGGTCATGCCCAACTTCCAGAATCCGCAGGGTTTCCAGATGAGCGACGAGCGCAAGCGCGCGATGGTCGAGATGCTCACCCGGCACGACGTGCCGGCGATCGAGAACGACGTCTATCATGAGCTGTACTACGGCGACGTCCATCCCAGCTCGCTGAAGAACTACGACACGCGCGGCCTGGTCCTGCACTGCAATTCGTTTTCCAAGACGCTCAGTCCCGCCCACCGCATCGGCTGGACGCTGCCCGGCCGCTACAGGGCGCAGGTGGAGAAGCTCAAGTTCCTCAACACCCTCAACACGGCGGCGCTGCCGCAGCTGGCGATCGCCGAGTACCTGCGCAACGACGGCTACGACTACCATTTGCGCAAGGTGCGCAAGACCTACGCGCAGCAGGCCAGCATCATGGCGGCGGCGGTGCTGCGCTTCTTCCCTTCCGGCACCGGCGTCTCGCAGCCGGCCGGCGGCTATCTGCTGTGGGTGACGCTGCCCGATGGAGTGCAGGCGCTGGAGCTGTATGCGCGGGCGCAGGAGCGCGGCATCAGCATCGGCGCCGGCAATATCTTCGCCACCGGCGACGCCTTCCAGCACTGCATCCGCCTGAACTACAGCTATCCCTGGACCGCCGAAGTGGAGACGGCGGTGCGCACCCTCGGCCTGCTGGCCGGCGAGCTGTGTTCCAACTGTACTCCCCAAAAAAGGGCCAATCTGTAGCGGTCCGCCCCGCCCGGTCTGGCCTATTCTGGGAACGTGCCGGCGATTCCGCTCCGGCGCGGCGACGCGCGCCTTCCGCGTTCAGTGTCACTCCACCGGACCGTCCACCATGAAAACCGCCCGCCTCAAGGTCGCCAGCCTGCTCGCCATCGGCTTCGGCCTGACCTGCGCCTTTCTCGCCGCCGCCATCGCGCTCAGCCTGAGCGAACAGGCCAAACTCAACGCCGTCACCGCCACCATGGCCGACGACCGCTGGCCCAAGATCGAGCTGGCCACCGACGTCCGCCTGCGCGTGACCGACATCGCCGTTTCGCTGCGCAACCTGATGCTGACCGAGGACGCCGCCGTGCGCCGGCGCCAGATCGACAACATCGCCGGCTACCGCGACGACGCCGCCGCCAGCATCGCCGCGCTGGACCGCCGCGTCACCACGGCGCATGGCCGCGAAGCGCTGACGCGGGTGCAAAGCGCCTGGCAGGAATACGTGGCGGGCCAGCAGCAGCTGATCGCGCTGGAACTGGCCGGCCGCAACGACGAAGCCAGGGACTACCTGAACACCCATCTCAAGCCGATGCTGCAGGCCTGCCGCGACGCGCTGGCCGCGCAGATCGGCAATGAGGTGGACCTGATGAACCAGGCGCGCGAGCAGGCGGCGCAAGCGTATGCCGCCACGCGCCTGCAGATGCTGGGGCTGGGCGCGGTGTCGCTGCTGGTGTCGGCGTTGGCGGCGGGCCTGATCATCAGCCGCCTGCGCCGCGACCTGGGCGGAGAGCCGGGCGATGCGGCCCGCACCGCCGCCCGCATCGCCGACGGCGACCTGTCCGGCGCGATCGCGCTGCGCGCCGGCGACCAAAGCAGCATGCTGTACGAAATGGAGCACATGCGCGACAACCTGGGCCGGCTGGTGGCCCAGGTGCGCGCCGATACCGAGACCATCGCCGCCGCCTCCGGCCAGATCGCCAGCGGCAACCTGGATCTGTCGTCGCGCACCGAACAGCAGGCCTCCAGCCTGCAGGAGACGGCGGCCGCGATGGAGGAACTGACCGTCACCGTGCAGCAGAACGCCGACCACGCGAAGCGCGCCGACACGCTGGCCCGCCAGGCCTCCGCGGCGGCCGGCAAAGGCGGCCTCGCGGTGGCCGCCGTCACCGGCCGCATGGAGGCGATCAGCGGTTCGGCCGCACAGATGGCCGACATCATCGGTTTGATCGACGGCATCGCCTTCCAGACCAATATCCTGGCGCTGAACGCCGCCGTTGAAGCGGCGCGCGCCGGCGAGGCGGGTCGAGGCTTCGCCGTGGTGGCCACCGAAGTGCGCCAGCTGGCGCACCGCTCGGCCGACGCCGCGCGCCAGATCGGCGCCCTGATCGGCACGGCGGTGGAACAGGCCGACGCCGGCGGCGACGAGGTGCGCCAAGCCGGCGCCGCGATGCAGGACATCATCGACAGCGTGGCGCGGGTGGAAGGCATCATGGGCCAGATCAGCGACGCCAGCGCCGAGCAGCACCAGGGCATCGTCGCCATCAACCAGGCCATCATGCAGATGGACCAGGGCACGCAGCAGAACGCGGCGCTGGTCGAGCAGGTGGCGGCGGCGGCGCAATCGCTGCAGGACCAGTCGGCCCATCTGGCGCGCGCGGTCGACCGCTTCAAGATCGCGCCGGGCCTGGCGCCCGCGCCGGCAGCCGCCGGATCGCGCGCCGCGTCATCCCCGCGCACGCCGCCGGCGCTGAAGCTGGTGCCCGCCCGCCCCGAAGCCGGCCGCCGGGTGCCGGCATGACGCTCGCCTTGCGCGCGGTCGTCATCGATGCCGACGCCGACGACCGCGAACACACACTGGCGCTGTGCCGCCAGCTCGGCATCACCATCAACGGCTGGGCCGACAGCGCCGCCGGCGGGCTGGAACTGATCGAATCGCTGCCCGCCCCGCCGGACCTGGCGATCATCGACCTGCACTTGCCCGACATGGACGGCGCCGACCTGATACTGACGCTGTCGATGCTGGAACGCGACGTCAGCATCGCCATCTGCAGCCGCGCCTGCGCGCGCCTGCAGGACTCGGCCCTGTCGCTGGCGGCTACACTGGGCCTGCCGACGCTCAACGCCATGCCCAAGCCGTTGCGGCCGCGGGCGCTGCAGGCTGCGGCCGACGCCTGCGTGCCGGCGTCGGCACGCGCCGCCATGCCGAAACAACCGCATTCCCCCGCCATCGCGCCGCCCGACGCAGACCGGCTGCTGCTGGCGTTGCGGTCGCGCCAGTTCGAACTGCACTACCAGCCCAAGATATCGCTGCGCGACGGCGTGCTGCAAGGCGCCGAGGCGCTGGTGCGCTGGCGCCATCCGCTGCACGGACTGCTGCCGCCCGGCGGCTTCCTGCCGCAAGCGGAAGCCGCCGGCCTGGTCGACCTGCTGACGATGGAGATCGTGCATCTGGCCCTCGCCGACTGGCGCGGCTGGAACGCCGCCGGCCTGGCGCTGCCGCTGTCGATCAACCTGTCGCCGCTGTCGCTGTCCGATCCGCATCTTGCCGGCCAGCTGATCGCCGCCGCCGCCGCCGCCGGCGTGCCGTCGCACTGCATCACCTTCGAGATCACCGAGCAGGCCGAAATCGCCGACCTGGCGACCGCGCTGCGCATCCTCATCAAGCTGCGGCTGCACGGCTTCGGCCTGTCGCTGGACGACTACGGCGCGGGCCACGCCTCGATGCTGCAGCTGTCGCGCTTTCCGTTCACCGAAGTGAAGCTGGACCGCCGCCTGGTGCACCGCGCCTCGGAGCGCCCGCATATGCGGCCGCTGCTGCGCAACACCATCGCCGCCGCGCATGAGCTGCACGTGGCGGCGGTGGCCGAAGGCATCGAGACGGAACAGGACCGGGCGATGATGCGGGAACTGGGCTGCGACCAGGGCCAGGGCTACCTGATCGCGCGGCCGATGCCGGCGACGGCGCTGCCGTCGTGGCGCGCCGCCGCCCATGCCGCCGCCGCGTCAGGCGCGGCCGGCAAAGTTGCAGGGACGGGTACGGTGATCCAGCTGCGGCCTTAGGATGTGGGTCCACGCCAGGCTGCAGGCGCCAGGCGAGCCGGGCAGGCAGAAAATCAGGGTGCCGTTGGCATACCCGCCCAGGCAGCGCGACTGAATCGCGGCCGCGCCGATTTCGTTGTACGATAGCTGGCGAAACAGCTCGCCGAAACCGGTCACTTCCCGGTCCAGCAGCACCCCCACCGCCTCCGGCACGCAGTTATGCCGCGAGAAGCCGGTTCCCCCCGTGCTCAACACCACCTGGATCTGCGGATCGGCGATGCACTCGCTGTAGGCGCGGCGCAGCTGGTAGATATCGTCGAACACGATCTCGCGCCGCAGCACGCGGTGGCCCGCGGCCTCCAGGCTGGCGGCCAGCAAATCGCCGGCGTCGTCGTTGGCGGTGGTGCGGGTATTGCTCACGGTGAGAACAGCGCAACACAGCGCCTTGGATGGACTGTCATTCATAGGGATTCCTTAGTTGATAGTGTAACGGTCGCACGGCTGCAGCGGCTCCGGCATCTCTTCGCCGCACTGTTCCATCAGCGAGCGTTCGATGTTGCGGGTCATGGCGTAAAGCGCGAGGCAATTGGGCTCGGTGCCGAAGGGCTCGGCGACTTCCTGCGCGATCGCTTCCAGCGCGAACAGGGTGTAGGCGACAAACACGGAGATCAGCGGCGTGGCGATGCCGATGGTGTCCACCAGGCCGAAAGGCAGCAGGAAGCAGTACAGATACACGGTGCGGTGCATCAGCACCCCGTAGGCGTAAGGGATGGGCGTGTTGCTGATACGCTCGCAGCCGCCGACGGCGGCGGCCAGTTCGCCCACCTGCGCATCGAGCATCCACAACAGCTGGTCCTGCCCCTGGCGCTGGCGCGCGGCCCTGGACAGCATCAGGCGCAGGCGGTCCAGCAGCGCCACCGGAATGTAGGCCATGCCGCGCAGCTCATTCAATTCCTGCTCATCCAGGTAGCGCGCCAGGTCGGGCACCGGATCGGTCTTGCGCAGCTGATGCGTCAGCGCGTAGACGAAGGCGATCAGGCGGCGCACGAACAGCTTGCGCGCGAAGCCGTCGTCCTCGGACGGCAGGTAGTTGATGGCCTGCGAGGTCAGCGCCCGCGCGGCGATCAGGATGCGGCCCCAGATCTGCCGCGCCTCGACGTAGCGCGCGTAGGAGGCGTTGTTGCGGAAGCCGAGGAAGATTGCCAGGCTGACGCCGACCAGCGGAAACGGCACCGTGTCGAGCGGGATCTTGAGCCCGAAGACGCGGCCGCCGGTCATCAGCGCCAGCGAGCTGACGACCAGCATCACCAGCAGTTGCGGGATGATGGACTTCAGCACCGAGCCGTTCCAGACGAACAGCATGCGCCACCAGTTCATGCGGGGACGGACGATCATGGCGGACCTCAGTGATTCAACTGTACCCGGCCCCGGAAGACATGGTACTGATACAGGTTATACCCCACCATCACCGGGAAGATCAGGCCGATGCCGCACAACATGAACACCAGCGTCGACGTGTCCGACGCCGCGTCGGCGATCGCCAGCCGGCCCGGCACCAGGTCCGGAAACAGGCTGACCGCGAGGCCGCTGAAGGAGAACACGAACAGCGCCACCGAGGCGCGGAACGGCGTGCGCTCGGAACCGGTGAACAGGCCGTGCGCCAGCAGCGCGATGGCGGCGGCGGACAAGGCGCCCAGCACGGCCAGCAGCGGGAACACCGCCGGCTGGCGCCAATGCTCATGGCCGATCTGCGGCAGCAGCAGCGTCGCGGCGGTCAGCAGCGCGGCGCAGGCGACGGTGGCCGACACGCACCACCAGGCCTGCCGGCGCGAAGCGCGCACCATGTCGCCGCCGGCCTTCTTGATCATGTAGGTCGCGCCCAGCAAGGCGTAGCCTGACACCACGCCCAGCGCGGCGACGGCGATGAAAGCGGCATTCAGGCCGCCGGGCGCGAGGCCGGTGATCACGCTGCCCAGCACCACGCCCTGCGAGGCGGCCGCGCCCAGGCTGCCGATGCCGAAGGCGATGTCCCAACCGCGCTTGTTGTGCGCGGCGTGGCGGAATTCGATCGCGGCGCCGCGCAATATCAGGCTGGCGATCAGCGCCATCACCGGCACGTACAGCGTATGCAGCAGCAGCGCGTAGGCTTCCGGGAAGGCGCCGAACATCGCGCCGCCCAGCACCACCAGCCAGGTTTCGTTGGCGTCCCAGACGTGGCCGATGGCGCCGAAGATCTGGTCGCGGTCGCGCTCCTCCGGCGTGAAAAGGCTCAGCAGGCCGGCGCCCAGGTCGAAGCCGTCGGTGATCACGTAGAACACCAGCATCAGGCCCATCACGCCGAACCAGAAGTGGGCCAGCAGATCGTGAGTCGGGGTGTTCATAAGACCTCCTGGTGCATGATGGCGGGATGGGTGTACTCCCTGGCGACCGGCTGCAGCGTCAGGTCCGGCCCCTTGCGCAGCCACTTCAGCGCGAACACGGCGAAGGCGAGCAGCAGCACGATGTAGAAGCCGGCGAACATCGCGATGCTGCCGCCGACCGCGCCGGAGGACACCGGCGAAGCCGCCTCGCTGGTGCGCAGCAGCCCGTACACGGCCCACGGCTGGCGCCCCACTTCACGCACGATCCAGCCAGATTCCACCGCGATGTAAGGCAGCGGAATGGCGCACACCCATGCCAGCAGCAGCTTGCGCCGCTGCAGCAAGGCGCTCAGTCGGCCGCGCGTGCGGCGCATCGCGACGACGGTCCAGACGGCGAGGACGGCGAGCAGGAAGCCGATCCCCGCCATGACACGAAAGGAGTAGTACAGCAACGGCAAGGCCGGCGGCTGGTCGGCGAGCGGAATGTCGCGCAGGCCGGTGACCTTGCCGTGCAGGCTGTGGGTGCCCAACACGCTCAACATGCCCGGCACGTCGAGCGACCAGTCGTTGTCCTGCTTGTCCTTGTCCGGCCAGGCCAGCAGCGACCAGGAGGCGCCCTCGCCGCCGGCGTTGGTCTTCCAGTGGCCCTCGATGGCGGCGCCCTTGGCCGGCTGGTTGGCGAAGACGTCGACGCCGCTGGCGTCGCCCAGCAGCACCTGCAGCGGCGCCACCACCAGCAAGGCGCCCAGCGCGACCTTGAACGAGCGCAGGAAGAATTCCGGATTATGCCGGCGCAGCAGGTAGTAGGCCGAAATGCCGCCGACCACGAACAGGCCGGTCTCCAGCGACGCGAACCACATGTGCGCCACGCCCATCGCCATGTCCGGGTTGAAGATGGCCGCCGCGTAGTCGGTCACCACCACCTTGCCCGCAACGACCTCGATGCCGGCCGGCGTCTGCATCCAGGAGTTGGCGACCATGATCCAGAACGCCGAGATCGACGATCCCAGCGCCACCATCGCGGTCGCGAACAGGTGCACGCCGCGCGGCACGCGGTCCCACCCGTACATCATCACGCCGATGAAGCCCGCTTCCAGCATGAAGGCCATCGCGCCCTCGAAGCCGAGGATGTTGCCGATGAACTGGCCGGTGAATGCGGAGAACGGCGACCAGTTGGTCCCGAACTGAAATTCCATCGGGATGCCGCTGACCACGCCGACGGCGAAGTTCAGCACCAGCAGCTTGCTCCAGAAGCGCGCGTGGCGGTAGTACACCACCTCGCCGCTGTGCAGCCACCATGCCTCCATCGCCAGCACGAAGGCGGACAGGCTGATGGTCAGGATCGGCCACAGGATGTGGAAGATGGCGGTCAGGGCGAACTGGATGCGCGACAGGTCGGGCGACGGCAGGTCCATTATTTTCCTCCGTTGGCTGGCGCCGCGCCGGGAGTGAGCAGCACCGGTATCGACTTCGACGTCGGCGTGCCGGCGCCGTCGGCCACGCTGGACAGCGGCACCAGCGGATTGGTCTCGGGGTAGTAGGCGCCGACGCAGCCGCGCGGAATGTCGTAGGCGACCAGCATGAAGCCGTCGGCGTGGCGCCTGGTTTCAACGCCGCCCTCTTCCCAGACGCTGGCGACGTCGACCCAGTCGCCGGCCTTCATGCCCAACATCTCGATGTCGGCGGCGTTGATGAAGATCACCCGGCGCATGCCGAACACGCCGCGATAGCGGTCGTCCAGCGCGTAGATGGTGGTGTTGTACTGGTCGTGCGAACGGGTGGTCATCATCACCATCAGCTTTTCGCCGTGGCGCGCGCGGGCGCGGCTGATCGGCGTGTCGCGCTCGACGGCGTGCGCCATGAACTGCGCCTTGCCGCTGGCGGTCTTCCATTCGCGCTCGCGCGAATGGACCTTGAGGTGGAAGCCGCCCGGCACCGCGACGCGCGCGTTGTAGTCGTGGAAGTCGTCGAACACTTTCTCGATGTCGTCGCGGATGCGCGCATAGTCGTCGCGGTAGGCCCGCCACGCCAGGCCGTTGCGGCCCGTGCCGCCGCTGCCCAGGGTCGCCTCGGCCATGTGCGAGACGATGGCGATCTCCGACAGCAGGTCCGGCGAGGCCGGCTTGTTGATGCCGTAGGAGATATGCACCATGCTCATCGAGTCCTCCACCGTCACGCCTTGCGGCACGCCGTTGCGCAGGTCGATCTCGGTGCGGCCCAGCGTCGGCAGGATCAGCGCCTCGCGGCCGTGGATCAGATGGCTGCGATTGAGCTTGGTGGCCACGTGCACCGTCAGCGCGCACGATCGCAGCGCCTTGAAGGTCAGCGGCGTGTCCGGCGTGGCGACGGCGAAGTTGCCGCCCAGGCCGACGAAAACCCTGACCTTCCCTTCCGCCATCGCCGCGATGGTGGCCACCACGTCGTAGCCGTGCCGGCGCGGCGGCGCGAAATGGAACACCTCCTCCATGCGGTCGAGGAAGGCCTCGGTCGGCTGTTCCTCGATGCCGACGGTGCGGTCGCCCTGCACGTTGGAGTGGCCGCGCACCGGGCACAGGCCCGCGCCTTCGCGGCCGATATTGCCGCGCATGAGCATCAGGTTCGACAGCATCTGGATGGTCTGCACCGAATTCTTGTGCTGCGTCAGGCCCATGCCCCAGGTGGCGATCACGCGTTCGCCCTTGGCGTAGATATCGGTCAGCACTTCGATCTGTTCACGCGACACGCCGGATTCCTCGACCAGCAGCGGCCAGCTTTCCAGCCGCAGGTCGCGCGCGAAGTCGAGGAAGCCGCTCGTGTGCTCCTTGATGAAGGCCGTGTCCAGCAAGCGTTTTTGCCCCAGCCGCACAGCGGCGTCGTCGCGCTCCAGCAGGCGCTTGGCGACCGCCTTGATCAGGGCGAAGTCGCCGCCGAGGCGCGGCTGCACGAACATCGAGCTGATGGCGGTGCTGGAGCCGGTCAGCATCTCGACCGGATGCTGCGGGCTGGTGAAACGTTCCAGGCCGCGCTCGCGCAGCGGATTGATGGAGACGATCGCGGCGCCGCGCCTGGCGCACTCGCGCAGCTCGCCCAGCATGCGCGGGTGGTTGGTCGCCGGGTTCTGGCCGAAGATCAGCAGCGTGTCGGCCCGCTCGAAATCGTCCAGCGTCACCGTGCCCTTGCCGATGCCCACCGTCACCGGCAGGCCGCGGCTGGTCGCCTCGTGGCACATATTGGAGCAGTCGGGGAAGTTGTTGGTGCCGAAGGCGCGCGCGAACAGCTGGTACAAAAAGGCCGCCTCGTTGCTGGCGCGGCCGGAAGTGTAGAGCGCCGCCTGGTCCGGATGGTCGAGCGCATTGAGCTCGCGCCCCACCAGCGCGAACGCGTCCTGCCAGGACAACGGCACATACCGGTCGCTGGCGGCGTCGTAGCGCATCGGCCGGGTAAGGCGGCCGTGCTGTTCCAGCTCGTAGTCCGATTGCGCCAGCAGTTCGCTGACGGTGTGCGCGGCGAAGAAGTCCGCCGTGACGCGCTTGCTGGTCGATTCCGCCGCCACCGCCTTGACGCCGTTCTCGCAGAATTCGAAGGTGGAGCTGTGCTCGCGGTCCGGCCAGGCGCAGCCCGGGCAATCGAAACCGTCAGGCTGGTTCTGCGCGAACAGCGTCTTGTAATTGACGCCGCTGACGCGCTCCTTGAACAGGTTCAGCGCCACGTATTTCAACGCACCCCAGCCCGCGGCCGGGTGGGTGTAGGGTTCGATCTTGCCTGCGGCGGCGGCCGGCTTGGTATTTTCCATTGCGAGACTCCTTATGTTGTCATGTCCAGCATAATTGCCATGACCTCGCCGCCATGAGCACAGTTCACGTCGCGGCAAGGGAGCACAGACGCCGCCGGCGCGGCGCGGCCGAACAGGTAGCCCTGGAACGAGGTGCAGCCGATCGCCTCCAGCGCCGACCACTGCTCGCGGCTCTCCACGCCCTCCGCCACCACTTCCAGGTCCATGCTGTAGGCCAGCGTGACGATGGCGCGCACGATGCTCGAGGCATGGCGCGTGTGCAGCATGTCGTGCACGAAGGAGCGGTCGATCTTCAGCTGGTCGATCGGCAGCAGCTTGAGGTAGCTGAGCGACGAGTAGCCGGTGCCGAAATCGTCCAGCGCGAAACCGACGCCGTGCGCCTTCAAGGTGGTCATGCGCGCGATCACCTCGTCCATGTCGGTCAGCAGCATGCTCTCGGTCAGCTCCAGCTTGAGCAGGCTCGGATCGGCGCCGCTGCGCTCCAGCACCCGCAGCACCTGCTCGACGAAATTCGGCTGGCGGAACTGGCGCGCGCTGACGTTGACGGCCATCGTCAGGTGCGCGGTGTCGGCGTTTGCCGCCCACGCCACCAGCTGCCTGCAGGCCTCCTCCAGCACCCACACGCCCAGCTCCAGGATCAGGCCGGACTTCTCGGCCTGCGGGATGAAGTCGGCCGGGCCGACCACGCCGCGTTCCGGATGCATCCAGCGCAGCAGCGCCTCCACGCCGGTGGTGCGGCCGGCGCCGTCGACCACCGGCTGGTAATGCAGCTGCAGCTCGCCGCGCTGCAGGGCGAAGCGCAGGTCCGCCTCCAGCGTGGCGGAAGCGTCCAGCGCGACCTGCATGCGCGGGTCGAAGAAGCGGAAGGTGGCGCGGCCGGCGGCCTTGGCCTCGTACATCGCCATGTCGGCCTGGCGCAGCAGATCGTTGATGGTATGGTGCTCCTGGCCGAACAGCACCACGCCGATGCTCGGCGTGCTGCGCAGATCGTGGCCGTCCAGCGGGTAGGCGCGGCTCAGGGCATCGAGCACCTTGCCGGCCACGTGGGCCGCGTTGTCCAGCGCCTGCTGCGGATCGGCGCCCAGGTCTTCCAGCAGGATCACGAATTCGTCGCCGCCCAGGCGCGCCACGGTGTCGGTCTCGCGCGTGACCTCCTGCAGCCGGAACGCCACCATCTCCAGCAGCCGGTCGCCCATGTCGTGGCCCATGGTGTCGTTGAGCGACTTGAAGTTGTCCAGATCGACGAACAGCACCGCGCCGCGGCTGCCGCTGCGCGCAGCCTTGGCGATGGCGTGATGCAGCCGGTCCAGCAGCAGGCGGCGGTTCGGCAGGTTGGTCAGGCCGTCGTAGAAGGCCAGGTGGGCGATTTCCGCCTCCGCCAGCTTGCGCGCGCTGATATCCATGCGGGTGCCCAGCATGCGCAGCGGCGCGCCGTCCGGGGCGCGTTCGACGATGCGGCCCCGGCTCTGCAGCCAGACCCAGTGGCCGGCGCGATGGCGCATGCGGTATTCGGCCTCGTAGGAGCGCGAGCCGTCGGCCAGGTGCGCCGCCAGCGCCGCATCGAGGCCGGGGATGTCGTCCGGATGCACCAGCCGGCGCCAGTGCAGCGTCTCGGCGTACTGCTCGTCGAGCGTGTAGCCCAGCATGGCGGCGGCGCGGCCGTCGACGACGCGGGTGTCGCTGGTCATGTCCCAGTCCCACAGGCCCATGTTGGCGCCGTTGAGCGCCGTCTCGATCTTGGCGGCGGCGGCGGCCTGCGCTTCGGCGTGCGCGGACTCGATATCGCCCAGCGCGCGGCGGCGGCGCTGCATCAGGAACAGGGCGCCGCTCGACATCGATCCGAACAGCAGCCAGGCCAGCACGCAGGTCCAGGCCATGCTGTGCCAGCCCAGGTTGATCACCGCCTGGTTGCGGCCCAGGCTCACCACCAGCGTCCTGTCGAGCCCCAGGCCCTTGAGCAGCATCGTGCGCTGCACCACCAGGCGGCGCTCGCCGTTGACGGCCGCGCCGTCGAGCACAGTGTCGCTGCGGCCGCTGGCGCGGTGGCGCAGGAAGAAGGGGTCGGGCGCGGCGGAAGGGTTGCGCATCGCCGCCGGATCGGCCGGCACGAACAGGATGCGGCGGCCGCTGTCTTCGGTGATGGCGCTGTTCATGTCCGGCGCGTACAGTGCGGAACGCATCACGGCATCGAAGTATTCAGGATTGAGGATGGCGCTGACGGCGCCGTTGTTGCCGCCGTCGGCGTTCACCATCGCCATCGACAGCTTGATATTGAACACGCCGGGAGTGTTTTCATAGGGCTGCGACAGGTAGAGCGTGTCGGCGTCGCGCATGTTTTCCACCATGCTGGTGAAATTGCGATCATCCAGGCGCCTGTCGCGTAGGTCGTCGTCGGACATGACGATGGCGCCGCGGCGGTCCACCACCAGCAGCGCGCGCACGCCGGGCATGGCGCGCTTGAGCGACTGCAGCAGGATGCGGCGGCAGTCGGCGGTGCAGCCGCTGGTGTCGCGCAGCGCGCTGCGGGCGCTGTCGAGCGCACTGCGCACGCCGTCCAGCTGGCGGCTCAGGTTCTCGTCGATGATCAGCGTCTGCAGGCGCATGCGCTCGACGTTGGACGCCATCAGCAGGCTGCGTTCATTCCAGATGAAGTAGGCGATCAGCAGGCCGCTGAACATGAGCACAAAAGACAATATTAGCCATTCAGCCTTTACCGTCCTCTGCTTCTTATCGTTATGCGCGTACATGTTCGCCTCCATATATGACATAACGCTAATGTAGGTTGATCCGCGTCGGCGCGAAATCGCACCTTGGTATGCGAACTCATACCAAGGTTTAATACGCCAGCCGGAACAGGCCCACGCACTGCGTCAGGTGCCCGGCCTGGTCCTGCATGCTGCCGGCCGCCGCTGCCGCCTGCTCCACCAGCGCCGCGTTCTGCTGCGTCACCGCGTCCATTTCCGTGATGGCCTGGTTGACGTGGCCGATGCCGATGCTTTGCTCGCGCGAAGCGTCGCTGATCGCGGCCATGATCGCCGTCACGCTGGTGACGCTGTCGACCACCTGCTCCATCGTGCTGCCGGCCTGCGCCACCAGCGCCTGTCCGGCCTCGATGCTGGCGACGGAGTCGCCGATCAGCTGCTTGACCTCGCGCGCGGCGGCGGCGCTGCGTTGCGCCAGGTTGCGCACTTCGCCGGCGACGACCGCGAAGCCCTTGCCCTGGTCGCCGGCGCGCGCCGCCTCCACCGCCGCGTTCAGGGCCAGGATGTTGGTCTGGAAGGCGATGCCGTCGATGACGCCGATGATGTCCGCCACGCGGCTGGAGGCGCTGTTGATCTTGCCCATGGTGGCGATCACCTCCCCGATCACCGCCCCGCCCTGCTGCGCCACCGCCGCCGTGGACTGCACTAGCCGGTTCGCCTGCAGCGCGTTGTCGGCGTTCTGCCGCACCGCCACCGTCAGCTGCTCCATCGACGCCGCCGTTTCCTCCAGCGAGCTGGCCTGCGTCTCGGTGCGCGCCGACAGATCCAGGTTGCCGGCCGCGATCTGGCTCGATGCGGTGGCGATGGTGTCGGCGCTGCCGCGTATCTCGCCGATGGTGCCGACCAGGTTGCGCTGCATGGTCTGCATCGCGTGCAGCAGGCTGTTGTCGTCGCCCGATTGCAGCCGCACCGTCGCGCTGAGGTCATTGGCGGCGATGCGGTTGGCCACCTCGACCGCGTATTCCGGCGCCCCGCCCAGCGCGCGCGCCAGGCTGCGGTTGATCGTCGCCGACACCAGCAGCAGCAAGGCGGCGGCGGCCAGCAGGCCGGCGGCGGACGTCAGCAGCGAGCGGCGGAAGTCGGCTTCGATATCGCCGGTGTAGACGCCGGTGAGGAAGATCCAGCCCCACGGCTTGTAGCTGCTGACGCGCGCCAGCTTGGGCGTGGGCTGCTTCTGGCCGGGCCGCAGCCACATGAACTGCAGGAAGCCGCTGCCCTCGGGCGTGGCGGCGATACGGGCGAAGTCGCGGAAGATATATTCGCCCGCCGCATCCTGGAAGTCGATCATGTTCTTGCCGTTGGCCGCAGGGTTGCCCGGATTTTGCAGCAGCACGCCGTCGCTGCGGATCAGCGAGACGTAGCTGTCCTGGCCGTAGCGCAGGCTGTCGAGCACCGCCATCGCGCGCTGCTGCGCGGTCTTCAGGTCCTCGCGCCCGTCGGCGGCCATCGCGGCGTAGCGCTTGACGATGGCGTGGGCCGCGTCGTTCATGTCGGTCAGCGCCTGGCGGCGTTCCTCGACGCGGATCTGGCGCAGCTGCACGGCATCGAACACGGCGAAGCCGGTCAGGCAGATCAGCGCGCAAATCAGCGGCAACCACATTTTTTGCTTGAACGTTAGTGTCGACATCATGCTCTCCCGGGCTGTGAATTAGTCGATTGATGGTATCGATAAAAATGACGTCGTGGCCATGCCTGCCCGGAATGGCCGCCATTCCAGAAGGCCAGTTACGGCGCGCCTTCGCGCGTGGCACAGTGGGGGCAATCAACTGGGAGTCCACATGAAACGAACAACCTGGATCTGGGCCGGCGGGGCGCTTGCGGCGGGCTGCGTGGCGGCGGCGGCATGGATGCTGCAACCGTCCATCGCCGCCGTCGCCCCGCCATCGCCCGCCGAATTCGAGCCGGCGGCGATCGCACGCGGCGCCCGCGTGGTCGCCCAGGGCGATTGCATGGTCTGCCATACCGCCAAGGGCGGCGAGCCCTACGCCGGCGGGCTGGCTTTGCGCACGCCGTTCGGCACCATCTACACCACCAACATCACGCCCGACGCGGCGACCGGCATCGGCGGCTGGTCGCTGGCCGCCTTCACGCGCGCCCTGCGGCACGGCGTGGCGCGTGATGGACACCTGCTGTATCCGGCCTTCCCGTATATCCACTACACCCGCATGTCGACCGCGGACATCGGCGACGCCTACGCCTACCTGATGACGCGCGCGCCGGTCGCCGCCAGGGCGCCGGACAACGAACTGATATTTCCGCTCGGATTCCGGCCGCTGCTGGCGGGCTGGAACCTGCTGTACCTGCGCCCCGGTCCCGAATCGGACGACGCCGCGCAAAGCGTGGAATGGAATCGCGGCCGCTACCTGGTCGACGGCGCGGGCCACTGCGCCTCCTGCCACAGCACGCTCGATCCCATCGGCGGTGAACGCAGTCCCGCCTTCAGCGGCGGCAATATCGACGGCTGGGACGCGCCGGCGCTGACCGCGCTGCTGCACGCGCCGAAGCCATGGACGCGGGAGCAGCTGGCCCTTTACCTGCGCCACGGCTGGTCGCCCGACCACGGCGCCGCCGCCGGTCCGATGTCCCCGGTCGCCCACAGCCTGTCGCAAGCGCCGGCCGAGGATGCCGAAGCGATGGCGACCTACCTGATGTCGCTGCAAGCGCCCGCTGCGCCCGCGGCCACGCCGGCGCCGCCGGCCGGCCCGCAAACCGCACAGGTGATGCAAGGCCAGACGCTGTTCAACGGAGCTTGCGCCAGCTGCCACGGCGCCGCCGCGCCGATGATGGCCGCCGGCGGCCGGCCGCCGCTAAGCCTGAGCGGCGCAGTCGCCGGCGCCAGTCCCGACAACCTGATCCAGACCATGTTGAACGGAATTCCATGGACGCATCCGCAACCATCGACCTTCATGCCCGCATTCGCGGCATCCCTCAACGACGCGCAGATCGCCAGCATCGCCGCCTACCTGCGCGCCGACGCCGGCCGACGCCCCGCCTGGACCGGCCTGGAAAAACGCGTCGCCGACCTGCGCAAGGAGAACCAACCATGAACACGCTCACCGTCAACGGCGTCCGCCACACGCTGGACCTCGATCCCTCCACGCCGCTGCTGTACGCGCTGCGCAACCAGCTGGAACTGAACGGCGCCAAGTTCGGCTGCGGGCTTGGCCAATGCGGCGCCTGCACCGTGCTGCTGGACGACCAGCCGGTGTTCGGCTGCCTGACGCCGATGGCCGCCTGCGAAGGCCGCAGCGTCCGCACCATCGAAGGCCTGGGCAACGCCGAACATCCCGGCCCGATGCAGGCCTCGTTCATCAAGCACCAGGCGGCGCAATGCGGCTACTGCATCGCCGGTATGGTGATGCGCGCACAGGCGCTGCTGGAGCAGAATCCGCAGCCGAACCAAGCCCAGATCCGCGCGCACATGGAGCCCAATCTTTGCCGTTGCGGCACGCATATGCGCATCATCGCCGCGATCAGCGAAGTCGCCTTGTCGCGCCAGGTCAAACCAAGGAGCAAGCCATGACGGAAACCGTCGATCTTCGCCGCCGCGCCATGCTCGGCGCCGGCGTGCTGGTGGTGGGCTTCTCGCTGCTGCCGCAACGCGCCCGCGCCGAATTCAACGCCATGGGCGTGCCGGCGGTCGCCAACAAGGCGCTGGCGGGCAGCCTGAAAACCAATCCCATGCTGGACGCCTGGATCAAGATCGCACCGGACGGCAAAGCGACCGTCTTCACCGGCAAGGTCGAACTGGGCACCGGCGTGCGCACCGCGCTGCTGCAGATCGCAGCCGAGCAGCTGGACCTGAGCCCCGCCGCGATCACCTTCATCACCGGCGACACCGGCCGCACGCCCAACGAAGGCTACACCGCCGGCAGCCACACCATCGCCGACAGCGGCACCGCGCTGCTGCACGCCGCCGCGCAGGTACGCGCGCTGTTGGTACAGGGGGCCGCCGCCCGGTTGAAAGTCGACGCGGCGAAGCTGGTCACGCGCAACGGCGTCGTCATCGCGCCCGATGGCCGCAGCATGCATTACGGCGAGGCGGTGCGCGGCGTCGACCTGCATCGCACCGCGCAGGTCAAGTCGCCGCTGAAGGATGCGAGCAGCTACAGCGTGATCGGCCGCTCGTTGCCGCGCGTCGACATCCCCGCGAAACTGACCGGCGGCGCCAGCTACGTGCAGGACTTGCGCCTGCCGCACATGGTGCACGCCCGCGTGGTGCGGCCGCCGGCCTACGGCGCGCGCTTGCTGTCCGCCGATATCGCCGGCGTGCAGCGCATGCCGGGTGTATTGAAGGTTCTGGTCGACGGCAACTACCTGGCCGTCGTCGCACGCGACGAATGGCAGTGCATACTGGCGATGCGCGCCCTGTCGGCCGGCGCCAAATGGGCCGGCGGCCCGCCGCTGCCGGACGCCGCCAACATCCACGCCACGCTGCGGGCGCTGCCGGCGCAGGACATCACCGTCGAAAACAAGAAAGGCGCGACGGTCGCGGCAGCGCTCACCCTGAAAAACCGCTACACAAAACAGTACGTGCTGCACGGCTCCATCGGCCCGTCATGCGCGGTGGCGCATCTGGCGGACGGCCATCTCACCGTATGGACCCACACGCAGGGCGTCTACCCGCTGCGCGCGGCCATCGCGGAAATGCTGTCCATGCCGCTGGACGCGGTACGCTGCATCCACACCGAGGGATCCGGCTGCTACGGCCAGAACGGCGCCGACGACGTGGCCGCCGATGCGGCGCTGATCGCCCGCGCCATGCCCGGGCTGCCGGTGCGCGTGCAGCTGATGCGCGACCAGGAAAACCAATGGGAGCCTTATGCGCCGGCCATCAGCTCGGAACTCAGCGCGTCGCTGGACGCCAGCGGAAAAATCTGCGACTGGCATTATGAACTGTGGAGCGGCTCGCACAACGAGCGTCCCGGCAACGCGGGCAAGCTGATACCGGCGCAGTTGCTGGCCAAGCCGTTCACGCCCAGCCCTTCCGAGCCGATGCCGCTGCCGGAGGGCGGCGGCGACCGCAACGCCGCGCCGCTGTACGCGTTCGCCAATTCAAAGGTGATGAACCACTTCCTGCCCAAGACGCCGCTGCGCACGTCGGCCATGCGTTCGCTGGGCGCGCACCTGAACCTGTTCGCCATCGAAGGCATGATGGACGAACTGGCGGCGGCCGCGCATGCCGACCCCGTCGCATTCCGCCTGCGTCACATGGAGGATGCGCGGGCGCGCGACGTCATCAACCGCGCGGCGCGGCAGTTCGGCTGGGACCAGCGCAAGCGCCGGCCCGACCATGGCTTCGGCTTCGCCTTCGGCCAGTACAAGAACCTGATGGCCTACGTCGCGCTGGCGGTGGAGATCAAGGTCGATCGCAGCACCGGCGCGGTGCATATCCTGCGCGTGACGGCGGCGGTCGATTGCGGCCAGGGCGTCAGCCCGGACGGCATCCGCAACCAGGTCGAGGGTGGCATCCTGCAATCGGCCAGCTGGACCTTGTATGAACGCCTGCAGTTCGGCCCGGAAGGCATCGCCAGCGTCGACTGGGCCAGCTACCCGATCATGCGCTACTCGAACGTGCCGGCGAAGGTGGACGTGATTCTGATCGACCGCCCCGGCACGCCCTTCCTCGGCGTGGCCGAAGCGGCGCAAGGCCCGATGGCGGGCGCCCTCGGCAACGCGCTGGCCGACGCCACCGGCAAACGCCTGCGCGACCTGCCACTGGCGGGAGCGCATTTGATGTCGTGATGCGGATTGCTATCGCCAAGTGATTGTTGCTTATCTGCTGGCGATGGGCGAGCCTGGCGCCGGGCCGGATCGCTCAAGCAACGCGCGCTGGCTGCCGCGCAGCAGGTACACGCCGTAAAGACACAGCGGCAGGACCGCCAGCACGGCGGCAAACGGCAGTATCGACCCGTCGCCGGCGCCGTCGGCGGTCATCATCGAGGTCACGAGCGCAAAGTCCCACAGGCCGTGCACCACGACCATGGGCCACACCGAGCGCGTGCGCAGGCGAATCGCCGCGTAGCCGACACCTTGAAGGAAGGCCGCCGCCGATTGCCATAGCGCGCCGCTGACATCGCCCGTGGCCAGGCCGTTCAGCGTGTGCACCACACCGAACAGCAGCGACGAGATCAGCACGGACGGCCATATCCCATGCTGGTCCAGCAAGCCTTGCAACAGCACCGAACGAAACATCAGTTCTTCGGAGATCGCCACCAGCGCCGTATTACACGCAACGATCAGCAGCACCGGAAGCGCCGGCCATCCGCCCGCCCACGCCACCAGCAGCATCAATACCGAATAAAGCAGCGGCGGCCAGACCAGCCACAGCGATTTCCAGGGCGCGGGGAATTGCATGCCGGCGGCGCGGCGCTGCGTTGAACCCAGCGCCACCAGCAGCGAAAACAACGCCGCCAGCAGCCATGCCGGGCCGACGCCACCGCCCACCGATTCGGCCAGCGATTGCTGGCGCCCGCCGGCGGCGAGCCTGCCGACGCCCAGGGTCAGGCCCAGCCACACCCCGGACGCCGCCAGCGCCAGCGGCAAAGTTATGCGTAGTCTTTTCATGTGTTGTGGCCGAAGCCCGTGCCGGAGTCGTGTACACAACAATAATACAGGAAGCAGGTCGTCAGGCGGCAGCGGCCAGCGCCCGCTCCACGAAGGCGACGAAGGCGCGTGCCTTGGCGCTGGCTTTGCGGCCGGAAGGATAGACCGCCCACAGGTCCATCGCCGGCAGCGCCCAGTCCTGCAGCGTGCGGCGCACCTGCCCGCTGGCCAGCTCCGGCGCGAACATCCACTCCGTCGCCACGGCCAAGCCCATGTCGGCCAGCACGGCGGCGCGTACGCCCTCGGCGGCGGAGACGCGCAAGCGTCCCGACAGCGACACGGACGCCTGCATCTCGCCGCACTGGAACAGGCACGCGGCGCCGCTGCCGGGACGGTCGTACACCACCGCCCGATGCTCGGCCAGGTCGGCCGGCAGCTGCGGTTCGCCGTGGCGCTCGAAGTACGCCGGCGTCGCCAGCACCACGCGCGGGCTGCGGCCGATGCGGCGCGCCGTCATGTCGGAATCGCTCAAGGCCCCCAGCCGCAGCGCCACATCGACGCCGCCTTCCAGCAGATCGATGTTGCGGTCGTCCAGCACCACCTCCAGCTCCAGCTTCGGATGCTGGTCGAGGAAGGTCTGCAGATGCGGCATGACGTGCAGCCGCGCGAACGTCACCGGCGCCGAGACGATCAGCCGCCCTGTCATGCCGGCGCTGGCGCCGCGCGCGCTGCTGTCGGCTTCTTCCGCCGCGTCGAGCGCGCGGCGCGCGCCCTGGTAGTAAGCCAGCCCCGCCTCGGTCGGCGCCAGTCCCCGGTTGGAGCGCAGCAGCAGCTGCACGCCGAGGTCGGACTCCAGCTGCGCCACGATCTTCGACACGCACGGCTGGCCCACGTTGCGGCGCCTGGCGGCGCCCGAAATCGAGCCCGCCTCCACCACGTGCACCAGCATTTCCATTGCCTGCCAGCGGTCCATGCTCAGCCCAGCGCAGGATAGTCGGTGTAGCCGCGCTCCGTGCCGCCGTAGAAAGAGAACGCGTCCGGCTCGTTGTACGGACCGCCGGCGGCGATGCGCGCCGTCAGGTCCGGATTGGCGACATACAGGCGGCCGAAGGCCACCATGTCCGCCTGCCCGCCGTCCACCAGCGCCTGCGCCGCTTCCGGCGTCAGCCCGGCGTTCGCCATCAGCACGCCGCGATAATTCGTGCGGATGATGTCGAGGATCTTCGGCATGTCCGCCGTGCCGCCCCAGGCGTTGGTGTCGGCGCCGTGGATGTAGCCGATGCCGTATTCGTCCAGCATCTTCGCCACGTAGGCGTAGGTCTCGGCGGCGTTGGGATCGGTGGCGTTGTTGTAGGCGGCGAACGGCGAGATGCGCACGCCGATGCGGTGCGCCGGCATCACCTCCAGCACCGCCTCGATCACCAGCCGCAGGAAGCGCGCGCGGTTCTCGACGCTGCCGCCGAATTCGTCGTCGCGGCGGTTGACCAGCGGCGACAGGAACTGCTGCGGCAGATAGCCGTTGGCGGCGTGGATCTCGACGCCATCGAGGCCGGCGTGCAGCGCGTTGACGGCGCCGGCGCGGAATTCGGCGACCGCTTGATGAATTTCCTGCTTCGTCATTGCCCGCGACGGCGTGGCGGCGATGCGGGCGTAGTAGCCGTTGCGCAGGGCGCCGTACACCTGCAGCGCGCCCAGGTCGTCGTTGCCGCCGGACGGCGACAGCGGCTCACGGCCATTCAACAGCGCATAAGAGCTCACGCGGCCGCTGTGCCACAGCTGCATGAACATCTTGCCGCCGGCCGCGTGCACCTGCTCCGTCACCAGCCGCCAGCCGGCCACCTGCGCCTCGGTATGGATGCCGGGCGCCAGCTCGAAGGCGGCGGAGTTGGGCGAGACGTTGGTCGCTTCGGTGATGATCAGCCCCGCCGTGGCGCGCTGGCCGTAGTAGACGGCGTTGAGCGCGACCGGCACGCCGCCGTCGCCGGCGCGGGCGCGGGTGATCGGCGCCATCGCGACGCGGTTGTTGAAGGTCAGGTCGCCGATCTGGATTGGCTGCAGCAGCTTGGTCATGGCAAAACTCCGGTGAGTGAAAGATGACTCACTGTAGCGGCGCGGCGCGGCGGCGATAAGCCGTGCCATCTCTTCAACACCTTTGCGCAAAACGCAAAGGTGCAGAATTCGGTGCTACATTGGCAGGATTCGATCCATTTGATCGGTTTATGCCGGCGACCATTCGACCTAAACTCGTTTCATCGATCACCAACCGAAACTGCCCACCATGAAAACCAAACTGCTGCCCGCCTCGTTCTTCGCGCTGACGCTCGGCCTCGCCGAAACCGGCAACGCCTGGCGCTTCGCCCACAATCTCTGGGCGCTGCCGCCGCTGGGCGGCGAAGTGCTGCAGATGCTGGCGGTGCTGTCCTTCCTGCTGTTCCTGGCGCTGTACGCGCACAAATGGGTGGCGCACCGCGCCGCCGCCGTGGCCGAGACGCGCGATCCGGTGCAGTCGGCCTTCCTCGCGCTGATCCCCGAGTCGCTGATCCTGGTGGCGCTGGCGCTGCATCCGTATGCGCTGGACCTGGCCCGGCCGCTGTTCTGGACCGGCTCCGCCATCAACGTGGCCTACGGCGCCTGGCGCCTGGCCGCGCACTGGAGCGCCGGGCGCGACGCCGCGCAGATCGTGCCGCCGCTGTTCCTGCCCTACACCGCCAGTGTGCTGGTCAACGCGCTGGCGGCGGGCCTGTTCGGCTACACCGACTACGGCTGGATGCTGTTCGGCGCCGGCGCCATCTCGTGGCTGATCCTCGACTCGGCCATCACCCACCAGCTGATGACGGGCGGGCTGGCCGACAAGACCCGCAACTTCATGGGCATCTACAGCGCGCCGCCGGTGGTCGCGCTGGTCGCCTACCAGGTGCTGGCCGGCGCCGGCGCCAATGCGGCGGTCACGTATGCGCTGGCCGGCTACGCGCTGTTCGTCTTCGCCGGTCTGGCGTTCGCCATGCCTTGGCTGGCGCAGCAGGATTTCGCTCCCGGTTACTGGGCCTACACCTTCGGCATCGCCACGCTGGGCCAGGGCCTGATGCTGATGGTGGAGCGCAGCCAGAGCCGCATGCTGGAAGCGGTCGCCGGCGCCGTGTTCGCGGCCACGCTGCTGCTGGTGCTGTACGTGGCCATCGGTTCGCTGCGGCTGCTGGCGCGCGGCAGCTACTTCCCGGCCGCGCCGAGGCCGGCGGTACAAGCATCATGAAGACGGTCGCGCTGCTGCTGTTCCCCGGCGTGCAATCGCTGGACGTCTCCGGCCCGATGGACGTCTTCGCCGAGGCCAACGACCATGTCGGCGCCGGACAGGGCTACGAGCTGGTGACGGTCGGCACGGCGCCCTACCCGATCCGCGCCTCCAACGGCCAGCGGCTGGGCGCGGACCGCGGCCTGGAAGACGCCGGCGTGGACTACGACATCGTGCTGGTCGCCGGCGGCCCGCATCTGCGGCAGGCGCCGGAGCAGCCGCAGTTGTCGGCCTGGCTGCGCGGCGTGGCGCACAGCGTGCCGCGCTACGGCTCGATCTGCACCGGCGCCTTCCTGCTGGGCCGCGCCGGCCTGCTGGACGGCAAGCGCGCCACCACCCACTGGAGCGACGCCGCGCAACTGGCCGCGCAGTTTCCGCTGGCGCGGGTCGAGCATGACCGCATCCATGTGCGCGACGGCGCGCTGGTCACCTCGGCGGGCGTCACGGCCGGCATCGACCTGGCGCTGGCGCTGGTGGCGGAGGATCACGGCGCGGCGGTCGCGCTGGCGGTGGCCAAGCGCCTGCTGGTGCTGGCGCAACGCCAGGGCGGCCAGTCGCAGTTCAGTCCCTACCTGTCGGCCGCCGCCGCGCCGGACGCGCTGGCGGCCGTGATCCAGCAATACGTGATGGACCACCTGGCCGAATCGCTGTCGGTGGAGCACCTGGCCGAGGTGGCCGGCATGAGCGCGCGCAATTTCGCCCGCAAGTTCGTCGAGGAGATGGCGGTGACGCCGGCCGAATTCGTGCAGCGCGCCCGCGTCGACGCGGCGCGCAACCTGCTGGAAGGCAGCGAACTGGCGCTCAAGGCGATCGCCTGGCGCTGCGGCTTCGGCAGCGCGGCGCGCATGCGGCTGGTGTTCGCGCAACGCTTCGGCGTCACGCCCAACCAGTACCGCGACAGCTTCCGTGTCGGGAGCTAAATCCCGGCCAGCGTGCGCTCCAGCAGGCCGAAGTCGGCCGGCTTGACCAGGTGGAAATCGAAGCCCGCGTCGGCGGTCTTCTGCCGGTCCTGCTCCGAGCCGTAGCCGGTGTGCGCGATCAGGCGCGTGGCGGCCAGCACCGGGTCGGCGCGCATCATGCGCGCCAGCGTGTAGCCGTCGATATTCGGCAGGCCGATGTCGAGGATGACGGCGTCCGGACGCTGGGCGTGCGCCAGCGCCATCGCGCCGCCGGCGTCGTGGGCCACATGCACCTCGTGGCCCATCGCCCGCAGCAGCTCGCCCATCACCTCGGCCGAATCGATATTGTCGTCGACCAGCAGCAGCCGGCGCGCGCCCGGCGCCAGCGCCGCCGCAGGCGCGGCCTGCACCGCCTCCGGCGCGGCCAGCAGCGGCAGCTCGATGGTGAAGGTGCTGCCCTGGTCGATGCCGGCGCTGTCGGCGGCGACGCTGCCGCCGTGCATGCGCGCCAGCGTCGACACCAGCGACAGGCCGATGCCCAGGCCGTCATGCACCCGGTCGTGCGCCGAGGCGCCCTGCGCGAACATATTAAAGATGCGCGGCAGGTTGTAGTCGGTGATGCCGATGCCGTTGTCGGACACCGCGATGCGCACATGGCCGGGGTCGGGCAAGGTGACGTCCAGCCGTATCAGGCCGTCGCGGTTGGTGAACTTGGCGGCGTTGTGCAGCAGGTTGCCGATCGCCTGCGCCAGCCGCACCGGATCGCCGTGCAGCCAGATCTTCTGCGGCGGCACCGACACCGTCAGCGCATGGCCGCGCGATTGCAGCAGCGGCGCCGCCGTCTCCAGCGCCGGCTCCAGCACCGCGTGCAGCTCGACCTGCTGCAGCTGCAAGGTCAGTTTACCTTCCGAGATGCGCGCCACGTCAAGCAGGTCGTCCACCAGCCGAGACAAATGGCTGACCTGGCGCACGATCACCTCGCGCGCCTTGCGTTGCACGTCGACGTCGCCGGCCGGCGCCTGCCCCATCAGCGCCACCGCGTTGCGGATCGGGCTCAGAGGGTTGCGCAGCTCGTGCGCCAGCGTCGCCAGGAAGTCGTTCTTGTTCTCGTCGGCCGCGTGCAGCAGCCCTTCCATCTCCCTGCGGTGGGTGATGTCGCTGGTGATGCGGGCGATGCGGTACGGCGCGTCGCTGGCGTTGCGCACCATGAAGGCGCGGTCGCGCACCCAGCACACCGTGCCGTCGGCGCGGCGCACGCGGTATTCCTGCTCGTAGTGGCCGCCCTGCTGCAAGGCGCGCCATTGGGTTTCGACGCCGGCGCGGTCCTCGGCGTCGAGGCCCTCGATCCAGTCGTCGGAGTTCTCCTGCAGCTGCGCCGCCGGGCGGCCCCACATGTCCTCGTACGCCTTGCTGACGTACAGCAGCTCGTTGCTGTACAAGCCGAACATCCAGAACACGTCCTCGATATTGTCGGTCAGCTGGCGGAAGCGCTCCTCGCTGTTGCGCAGGTCGGCCTGGGTGCGCTGCAGCCGCAGCAGCGCGTTGACGTTGGCGATCAGCTCATCGGCCTCGATCGGCGCGGCCAGGTAGTTGTCGGCGCCGCCCTCCAGGCCGCGGATCTTGTCGTCGCGGCCCGTCAGCGCGGCCGAGGTTTGCAGCACCAGCACCAGCGAGGTGGCCTGATCGGCCTTGATCTGGCGGCACACTTCGATGCCGTTGATATCGGGCAGTTTGACGTCGAGCAGCACCAGCGCCGGTATCAGGCGCCGCGCCAGCGTCAGCGCGTCGGTGCCGTTGGCCGCCTCCGCCACCTGGAAGCCTGCGCCCTGCAGGATGCGTGTCTTCACATAGCGCGCGCCATCGTTGTCGTCGACATTGAGAATCAAAATATCGCGGTTGCTCAAGGGCGTGTCTTTCATCATGAACGGTATCCTTCATTGTCGAACGGCCGGAATTCGCGCGGCAGGCGTAGCAGGAAGGTGGAGCCGGAGCCCGCCTCGCTTTCCACATCGACCGTACCGCCCAGCAGCGTGGCCAGCTTGCGGCACAGCGGCAGGCCCAGGCCCGTGCCCTTGGAGCGGCGCTGCAGCGGATGCTCGATCTGGCTGAACTCCTCGAAAATCAGTTGCAGGTGGTCGGCGCTGATGCCGATGCCGGTGTCGCTCACCGCGAAGGTAGCATAGGCCGGGTCTTCATCGGCGCGCATCTCGACGGTGACCGCGCCGGATTCCGTGAACTTGAGCGCGTTGGCGATGAAGTTGCGCAGGATTTGCGCCACCTTGCCCTCGTCGGTCAGCAGCGTCGGCGCCGCGTCGCCGGGCTTGAACACCAGTTCGACCTGCGGATTGAGCGCCAGCGGCCGCAGCATGCCTTTCAGGGCGCTGAACAGGGTGGCCACCTGCACCGGCGCGATAGTCATCTCCACCTTGCCCGCTTCGATCTTGGCCAGGTCCAGCAGGTCGTTGACCAGCTCCGACAGGTCGGCCGCCGCCACGGCGATGAAGCCGACCTGGCGCTCCTGCTCGACCGACAGCTCGCCGTCCATGCGGTCCAGCAGCAGCTTGGCCAGCGCGCGGATGGAACTGAGCGGCGTGCGCAGCTCGTGGCTGGTGTTGGACAGGAAGCGCGATTTCATCTCGTCGGCCTTGCGCAGCCGCTCGGCCTTTTCCTCGATCTCCGCGTACAGCGCCACCACGCCGCGGTTGGTGTCCTCCAGCTCGCGCGTCAGCGCCAGCAGGTCGTCCTGGCGCTCGCGCAGCTCGGCCAGCGCGGCGGCCAGCTCGCGGTTCTGCTGCTGCATTTCCGAATAGGTGTTCTGCACCGGGCTGGCGGCCAGCTGCGCGCCGAGCCGGTTCAAGCCGGCGGCGTCGATGCGCTGGCGGCCCGGCAGCGCCTTGGTCATCACCACATGCAGCCCGGGTTCCGGCCCCTCCTGCACGCGGCAGCCGTCCATCAGCCGCTGCGCCGTGAGCACCGCGTTGTCCAGCTGCGCGGCCGGACTTTCGACCTCGCCCCCCGCCGCCAGCGGCGCCGGACGCAGCGCGGCGCCGTCGGCGCGGATGGTCACGACCAGCATCTGGATGCGCCCCTGCAGCTCGAGCGCGAACTGCGCCCGTCCGCCGGAGAGCCGGCCGTAGGCGCAGCGCGCCGCTTCCGACACCGCCGTCGCCACCCGCACCTGGTCCTGCACGCTGAAGCCGAGCAGTCCCGAGATCTGGCGCGCGCGCTGGCGCACCATCACCACATCGGGTTCGCTGTCGATGCCCACCTGGAGGATGCGGACCGGGGCCGTCATGCCGCCTCCGGACAGCGCTGCACCAGCACGCTGGCGTCGTCGCGGCCGCGCGCGTAATCGCGCAGCAGCACGGCGGCGATGATCGACGGATCGCAGGCGACCAGTCCCGGATGCTGGTCCAGGTCCCACTGCGTGGTGATGCCGTCGCTGGCCAGGATCACCAGCGCGCCCGGCGCGCACGGCAGCGTGAACTCCTGCACCTTGCGCATATTGTGGCCGACGATGCCGTTGTGCGACACCAGTTGGCGCCGGGGTCCGGCGTCGACGATGCAGGCGCCGATGTTGCCGACGCCGGCGAAGCGCAGTTCGCGCGCCGCCGGATCGAGCAGCGCCACCGCCAGCGCCGCGCCGCGCGTGGGCCGCAGCGCGGCGTGGCAGGCCTCGACCTGCTCGGCCGGACCCAGGCTGGGCCGGTTGGCCAGCGTATCGAGGGCGGCCTTGGCCGCCTTGGCCGCCTCCGGCCCGTGACCGAGGCCGTCGACCATCATCAGCGCCACCGCATGGCGCTGGCGCGCCACCGCCCAGGCGTCGCCGCTCTCGCTCTCGCCGGCCAGCGGCAGGCACACGCCGCCCGATTGCAGTTGAACGGCCGGCGCGGCGCCGGCCCACAAGCGCATGAAGAACACCGCGCCCTTGCCGCGCGGCGCATACACGTCGAACTGGTTGGACAGCCGGCGCAGCGCACCCAGACCGGTGCCGGCGGTGCCCGTGCTGGAGACGCCGTCGCGCAGCGCCGCGCCGAGGTTGCCGATGCCCGGGCCGCGGTCGAAGCCCAGCACGTCGATCCCGCAGGCGTCGCCGCCGTAGGTGTAGGACAGCAGGATGCGGCCCTCGCCGGCGTGCTTGAGCATATTGGTGGCCAGCTCGGTGATGACGATGGCCAGCTGGCCGGCGCGGGTGTCGTCAAAGCGCTGCTGCTGCGCCATGCCCTGCCCGACGCGGCGCGCCGCCGCGATATCGCTGCTATGGGTGATGCCGATCCACGTGGGAGCGTCCAGCGATGTGATTATCTTTTCCATTTGATGATAGCTACCGCAGTGCCCTCGCCTCCACGTGAGTCAATATCGAATTCGTCGACCAGCCGCTTGGCGCCGCCCAGGCCGAGACCGAGTCCGCCGCCGCTGGTGAAGCCGTCGCGCAGCGCCTGCTCGATGTCGACGATGCCGGGGCCGTCGTCGGCGAACACCAGCCGCAGGCCGCGCCGCACGCCGTCCGACAACATCTGCGCCAGCACCATGCCGCCGCCGCCGTACTTGATGGTGTTGCGGGCCAGTTCGCTGGCGGCCGTGACCAGCTTGGTCTGTTCGACCAGGCTCAGTTTCAGGTCCAGCGCGTGCTCGCGCACCACCTTGCGCACGCCGACCACATGTTCGTCGGTGCGCAGCGGCAGCGTGGCGCTGCTCTGGACCTGCGGTCCCGCGCTGCTGAGCAGGCGCGAGCTAAACCGCACCGCATGGGGTGCCAGATCCATGTTCATCGCAGGTAGCTTTTCCCGAGCAAGGCCATGCCTTTCTCGACATTGAGCGCGGTCTTCACGCCCGGCAGCGTCAGGCCCAGCTCGACCAGCGTGATGGCGACGGCCGGCTGCATGCCGACCAGCACCGTCTGCGCGTCGAGCACGCGCGCCATCGCCGCCGTGTTGCTGATCATGCGGCCGATGAAGGAGTCGACCAGGTCCAGCGCCGAGATGTCGATCAACACGCCCTTGGCCGAATCGCTCACGATGCGCTCGGTCAGGTCGTCCTGCAGGGTCATCGCCAGGCGGTCATGCATGTCGACCTGGATGGTCACCAGCAGCAGGTCGCCGATGCGCAGAATGGGAATGCGTTCCATCGTCTACCTCAGGCGGTCTTGGTGCGGGTGATGGTGGCGCCGACGCGCGACAGCGCCACGACGAAGGCGTCGGCCAGCGTGGCCTTGGTCACCACGTCCTCCAGGTTGACGCCCAGGTGGACGATGGTCTGCGCGATCTGCGGGCGGATGCCGCTGATGATGCAGTCGGCGCCCATCAGGCGCGCGGCGGCGATGGTCTTCATCAGGTGCTGCGCCACCAGCGTGTCGACGGTCGGCACGCCGGTGATGTCGATGATGGCGATGGCGGCGCCGGTTTCGACGATCTTCTCGAGCAGGCTCTCCATCACCACCTGGGTGCGGGCGCTGTCGAGGGTGCCGATCAGCGGCAGCGCCAGGATGTCCTGCCACAGCTTGACGACCGGGGTCGACAGCTCGAGCAGCTCCTGCTGCTGGCGCACGATGATCTGGTCGCGGCTCTTCTGGAACACTTCGATGGTGAACAGGCCCAGCTTGTCGAGCAGCGTGCTGACGTTCCACAGCGCCTCGGCCAGCAGGTCCGGCTCGCCGGCGAGCGCCTGGCGCAGGCTGGCGAACAGCGACTGCTTGAGCGAGAACACGAAGGTGGCGGTCTCGCTCGGAGTCGAACCCTGCTTGGCGCGCTGCGACGAAATCTCGGTGAGCTGGTCGCGCAGCTCGTCGAAGGCGCGGCTGTCGATGTTGTCGAAGCCGCCGTCGAGCACCGCCTGCGGCAGCAGCGTCAGGAACTGCTCGCAATGACGGCGCAACTGCTGCTCGGACGCCGCGTCGCTGCGGAACGACAGCGATTGCAGGTGGGCGATCCAGTCGGCCTGGATCTCGGCCTGGTGCTGTTGAATCAGCGCGCTGATGCGGCGGGCGTTATCGTTCGTGCTCATAATTCCTCGTAGATGTGTGACGGTTGGCGGCGAAATATTTCGATAATTCAATAATCCTTCCAGCATACGCGATTCCAGGCATCTTATTGCCCCCATTTCAACAGTGCGCGGGTAGGAATATTCCTATTTTGCGGGGAATCCGCTGATTTTGCTGCCGCTGGATCGGTCGGCATGGTCAGGGGCCGTCGAAGCCGGCGGCGGAACGCTTAAAAGCTTTCATATAATAGTTCTTCGCCGCAACTTTTTCCATTACCCATGGCGTTTGTTTGACTTCCGGGGCTTCGTGCCCATCTAATAGCGTATGAACCGTTCTTCCCCAGCCGAATTGCGTCACGAGTTCCATCCCGCCGTGGCGGCGTGGTTCCGCGCGTCGTTCCCGTCGGAGACGCAAGCGCAGCGGCGCGCCTGGCCGCTGATCGCCGCCGGCCAGCCGACGCTGATCGCCGCGCCGACCGGCTCGGGCAAGACCTTGACGGCCTTCCTGGCCGCGATCGATGCGCTGGTGCGCGAGAGCGGCGACGGCCCGCTACCCGATGAGACGCGGGTGTTGTACGTGTCGCCGCTGAAGGCGCTGTCGAACGACATTCGCGTCAATTTGCTGGCGCCGCTGGAGGGCATCGGCCGCGAGCTCGAGGCCATGGGCCTGCCGCCGCACGGCATCCGCAGCGCCGTGCGCACCGGCGACACCACGCAGAAAGAACGCAACGCGATGCGCAAGCGCGCGCCGCACATCCTGGTGTCGACGCCGGAGTCGCTGTATGTGCTGCTGGGCTCCGACAGCGGCCGCGCCATGCTGGCCACTGTGCGCACCGTGATCGTCGACGAGATCCATGCGGTGGCCGGAGGGAAGCGCGGCAGCCACCTGGCCCTGAGCCTGGAGCGGCTCGACGCGCTGTGCGCGCGGCGGCCGGTGCGGGTCGGGCTGTCGGCCACGCAGAAGCCCCTGTCGCTGGTGGCGCGCTTCCTCACCGGGACCGGCCGCGACTGCGCGGTGGTCGATGTCGGCCATGTCCGCGCGCGCGACCTGAACCTGGAGCTGCCGCCGGTGCCGCTGGAGGCCATCATGGCCAACGATGTGTGGGAGCGCGTCTACGACCGGCTGGCGGAGCTGACGGTGCTGCACCGGACCACACTGATCTTCGTCAACACGCGGCGCATGGCCGAGCGCATGGCGCGCCATCTCGGCGACCGGCTCGGGGCCGAGCACGTGGCGGCGCACCATGGCAGCCTGGCCAAGGAGTACCGCCTGGACGCCGAACAGCGGCTCAAACGCGGCGAGCTGCAGGTGCTGATCGCCACCGCCTCGCTGGAGCTGGGCATCGATATCGGCGATGTCGATCTGGTGTGCCAGATCGGTTCTCCGCGCAGCATCGCCTCGTTTTTGCAGCGGGTCGGGCGGTCGGGCCACCATGTCGGCGGGCTGCCGAAGGGACGGCTGTTCCCGCAGTCGCGCGACGATCTGATCGAATGCGCGGCGCTGCTCGATTGCGTGCGGCGCGATGAACTGGATATGCTGCGCATCCCCTCGGCGCCGCTGGACGTGATGGCGCAGCAGATCGTCGCCGAAGTGGCGTGCCGCGAATGGGGCGAGGACGAGTTGTTCGCGCTGCTGCGGCAGGCGTCGCCGTATGCGGCGCTGGAGCGCGGTCAGTACGACGCGGTGCTGCACATGCTGACCGACGGCTACACCAGCCGCCAGGGCGTGCGCGGCTCCTACCTGCATCGCGACACGGTCAGCGGCACCCTGCGCGGACGGCGCGGCGGCAAGCTGACCGCCGTGACGTCGGGCGGCACCATCCCGGACAATGCCGACTACACGGTGCTGCTGGAGCCGCAGGGCCAGAGCGTCGGCACGGTGCACGAGGACTTCGCCGTCGAGAGCCTGGCCGGCGACGTGTTTCAGCTTGGGAACACCTCCTACCGCATCCAGCGCATCGAGGCCGGCAAGGTGCGCGTCGAAGACGCCCACGGCGCCTCGCCGAACATCCCGTTCTGGCTGGGCGAAGCGCCGGGCCGCAGCGACGAACTATCGTTCGGCGTGGCGCGCCTGCGCGGCGAGATCGAGCGCCAGCTGGCGGCCGAGGATGACGGCAAGGCCGCCATCGAGCGCGCCAGCGGCTGGCTGCACGAACATCTCGGGCTGCGTGACGACGCCGCGCGCCAGATCGTCGAATACCTGGCCCGCGCGCGCTCGGCGCTGGGCGCCCTGCCCACCCGCGACACGCTGGTGATGGAACGCTTCTTCGACGAATCCGGCGGCATGCAGCTGGTGCTGCACTCGCCCTACGGCAGCCGCATCAACCGCGCCTGGGGACTGGCGCTGCGCAAGCGCTTCTGCCGCACCTTCAATTTCGAGCTGCAGGCCGCCGCCACCGAGGACGCCATCGTGCTCTCGCTGTCGGACAGCCACAGCTTCCCGCTGGACGAGGTCTGGCGCTACCTGCGCTCCAGCAGCGCAGAACACATATTGATCCAGGCCCTGCTCGACGCGCCGCTGTTCAATGTGCGATGGCGCTGGAACGCCACCACCGCGCTGGCCCTGCCGCGCTACGCCGGCGGCCGCAAGGTAGCGCCGCAGCTGCAGCGGATGAAGAGCGACGACCTGCTGGCCGCCGTCTTCCCCGACCAGGCGGCGTGCCTGGAGAACATCGTCGGCGAACGCGAACTGCCCAGCCATCCGCTGGTCGACCAGACGCTGGACGACTGCCTGCACGAAGCGATGGACAGCGAAGGCTGGCTCGCCCTGCTGCGTCGTATGGAGGCCGGCGAAGTACGGCTGCTGTCGCGCGACCTGCCGGCGCCGTCGCCGCTGGCGATGGAGATCCTCAACGCCCGCCCCTACGCCTTCCTCGACGACGCGCCGCTGGAGGAACGCCGCACGCAAGCCGTGATCAACCGCCGCTGGACCGATCCCGCATCCACCGGCGACCTGGGCGCGCTGGACGCCGGCGCCATCGCCGCCGTCGCCGGCGAAGCCTGGCCGCACGTGCGCAATGCCGACGAAATGCACGAGGCGCTGATGCAGCTGGCCTGCGTCAGCCGCGACGAGGCGGCGCGCGAGGACGGCTGGCCGGCATGGCTGGAAGCCTTGTCCAACAGCGGCCGCGCCACCCGCCTGCGCGATGAACGCAGCGGCGCCCACTTTTGGGTGGCGCTGGAACGGCTGGCCTGCCTGCAGGCGGCCTACCCCGATGCCGTCGCGGGGCCGGCGCTGGCGATCCCCGAAAGCTGCCGCCTCAACGGCGACGAAGCCTGGACCCGCGACGCGGCGCTGGTCGAGATCATGCGGGCGCGCCTGAGCGGCTTCGGCCCGCAGCCACTGGCCGCCATCGCCGACGCGCTGGCGCTGCCGGAAACCACCGCCGCCATCGCGCTGACGCAGCTCGAAAGCGAGGGCTATGTGATGCGCGGCCGCTTCAATCCCGGCGCCGTGGCCGAGGAATGGTGCGAACGCCATCTGCTGGCGCGCATCCACCGCTACACCATCAAGAGCCTGCGGCGCGAGATCGAGCCGGTCGAGCGGCAGGACTTCATGCGCTTCCTGTTCGAGTGGCAGCATCTTGCCGCCGACACGCGCCTGCAGGGCGCCGACGCGCTGCCGCAGGTGCTGGCGCAGCTGGAAGGCTACGAGGCGGCCGCCGGCGCCTGGGAGAGCGAGCTGCTGGCGGCGCGGGTGGCGGACTACGACATGCAATGGCTCGACGACCTGTGCCGCGCCGGGAAGATCGTCTGGACCCGCGTCGGCGCGCCGTCCAGCGCCGCCGGCGGGCCGGTGCGCGGCACGCCGCTGGTGCTGCTGCCGCGCCGCCAGCTCGGCCTGTGGCATGCGCTGCCCGCCGTGCCGGCCGAGGTTGAAGTCTCGCCGCGCGCGGCGCGGGTGCTGGCGGCGCTGCGGCGCGACGGCGCCATGTTCTTCGACGAGCTGTCGCGCGACGCGCGCCTGCTGCCGGTGGAACTGGAAAACACGCTGGGCGAACTGGTGGCCACGGGCCTGGTCAACGCCGACAGCTACGCCGGCCTGCGCGCCATGCTGGTGCCGGCCAACAAGCGCGCCAGCAGCGACAAGCGCCGCCGCCGGGGCGCCATGCCGACGATGGAGGAAGCGGGCCGTTGGGCGCTGGTGCGGCGCGGCGACGGCGTGACCATCACCGAACGCGTGGTCGAAACCGCCCTTGCCGCAGCCGCCGACGGGGAGCGCGCCGCACCCGTCGCCGGCAAGGCCGCCGCCGCTGCGCCGGCCCGCCGGCCGCGCACCGATCCGGAAACCTTGGAGCACATCGCCATGACGCTGCTGCGCCGTTACGGCGTGATGTTCTGGCGCCTGCTGGAGCGCGAGGCGGCGTGGCTGCCGTCGTGGCGCGAGCTGCTGCCCGTCTACCACCGCCTGGAAGCGCGCGGCGAGATACGCGGCGGACGCTTCGTCGCCGGCCTCTCCGGCGAACAGTTCGCGCTGCCGGAAGCGATCCCGCTGCTGCGCGACATGCGCCGCCGGCCGCACGACGGCGGCGTGGTACGCATCTCCGGCGTCGATCCGCTCAACCTCTGCGGCACGCTGCTCGCCGGCGACAAAGTGCCGGCGCTGGCCGGCAACCGGCTGCTGTTCCGCGACGGCGTGCTGGCGGCCGCACAGGTGGCCGGCAAGTTCCACTACCAGCCCGGCAACGACGACCGCGAACTGCTGCGCGCCCACCTTGTAGCGTAGATTCGGCCCGCAACTGTGGCATAACGCACATTGTGCGCGCCGCGCCGGGCGTAGCATGCGGCCATGAGAACCTCACGCCCAATCAAAATCCTGCTCGGCTTCCTGGCCACGCTGCTGCTGGTGGTCGTCGCACTGGTCATTTTCGTGCTGACCTACGACTGGAACCGCGCGCGTCCCTGGATCAACCACAAGGTATCGGACAGCATCGGCCGCGAGTTCGCCATCAACGGCGACCTGAGCGTGCGCTGGCGCCAGGGCGACGCCAGCGAATCCGGCTGGGGGCGCTACGTGCCGCGCCCCGAGATCAGCGCGCGCGAAGTCCACATCGCCAACCCCGACTGGACCAAGACCGGGCCGCGCCTGGCGGACGTCGGCAGCATCGTCGTCTCCGTGCGTCCGCTGCCGCTGCTGCACAAGGAAGTCGTCATCAACGACCTCGCGCTCGACCGCGTCACGGTCGCTGCGGAGCGCCGAGCCGACGGCAGCAACACCTGGACCTTCAAGGACAATGGCCCATCCGAATGGGAAGTCGACATCCGCCGTCTGGCCTTCAGCAACGGCACGGCGCGTTACCTCGACGGCGGCATCGGCCTCGATCTGCGCGCCAAGGCCACCTCGCTCAACGACCCGGCGGCGCCGAAATACGGCATGAAATTCGACCTCGGTGGCACCTACCACAACGCCCCGATCACCGGAGGCGGCCGCGCCGGCGCGGTGCTGACGCTGGACGACGAGCACACCACCTTCCCTGTGGAAGCCAACGCCACGCTCGGCAAGAACAAGATCGGCATCGCCGGCACGCTGACCGATCCGCGCACGCTGTCGGGCCTGGACCTGAAGCTGTCGCTGGCCGGCGCCAGCATGGCCGACCTGTACCCGCTGACCGGCGTGCTGCTGCCCGAAACGCCGCCCTATGCCACCAACGGCAATCTGATCGGCAAGAAGCGCGGTGCGCTCTGGGACTGGACCTATAAAAACTTCACCGGCACCGTCGGCGGCAGCGACCTCGAAGGCACGCTCAATTACAGCCCGCGCAAACCGCGTCCGCTGCTGACCGGCGCCCTCGCCTCGCGCCAGCTGCGGCTGGACGACCTGGGGCCGACCATCGGCGCGGAAAGCAACGCCGGCAAGGCCTCGCGCGGCAAAGCCAGGAACCAGCCCGACGACAAAGCGCTGCCGGTCGAGCAGTTCAACACCGCAAAATGGGACGCGCTGGACGCCGACGTCAAATTCACCGGCAAGAAGCTGGTCCGCACGCACGACATCCCGCTGCAGGATATCGAGACCCGCATCATCATGAAGAACAAGGTGCTGACCCTGAAGCCGCTGAACTTCGGCATGGCCGGCGGCGACATCACCTCCAACATCAAGCTCGATGGCAGCAAGAAGCAGATCGACGCGCAGATCAAGATGGCCGCGCGCCACCTGCAGATCCGCGAGCTGTTCCCCAAGCTGCAATCGATGCAGGCCAGCGTGGGTGAAGTCAACGGCGACGCCGCGCTGGCCGGCACCGGCAACTCGGTCTCCACCATGCTGGCCACGTCCAGCGGGGAGCTGGGCGCCACCGTCAGCGAAGGCTCGGTCAGCAAATTCATTCTGGAGGCGGCTGGCCTGAACATCGCCAACCTGGTCTACGTCAAACTGTTCGGCGACAAGCAGATCGAACTCAATTGCGCGGCCGGGGACTTCGTGGTCGAACACGGCAAGGCACAAACCCGCCGCTTCGTCATCGACACCAAGGAAGCGGTGATCGACATCAGCGGCGGCATCGACCTGGCAAAAGAGACGCTGGACCTCGACGTGCGGCCGAAGACCAAGGGCGTACGCATCATCTCCTTGCGCACCCCGCTGTACGCGCGCGGCACCTTCACCGATCCCGATGTCGGCCCGCAAAAAGGCCCGCTGGCGCTCAAGGCCGGCGCCGCAGTGGCATTGGCCTCCCTTGTCAATCCGGTCGCCGCGCTGCTGCCGCTGGTGAACCCGGGCCGCGTGGAGCCGGTCGACTGCGCGTCCGCGCTGCGCGAAGCGAGCAAGACCCGCAACGCAACGAAAACCACGTCGACGCAGGTGGAGGCGCCGAAGGTAGCGCCGCAAGCCCAGGCATCGAAAGTCGCGCCTCAGGCCAACGCGCAAAACGTCAAGCCCGAGATCAAGCGCTAGCGCGCGAATACAGACGCACGCCGAAAGCCGGGCCGGCGGTATGGCCCGGCTCCGGATCGAAGCGCACCACGATCGTGCTCTTGCCGCTGGTAAGCCGCTCCGGCACCGGATAATCCTGGTCGATGAATTCCCCCGGCCGGCCGCCGTCGAGCACCACGTGCGCGATACGCTCGCCGTCGACGCTGATGTGGAAATCGCGGTTGCGCTCCTCGCCCCAGTAGGTCGCCTGCAGCGCCAAGGCGCCCGGCCCGCACTTCATGCGGAAGCTGAAGTAGCCGCCGGTGCGCGCATCGCGGCCGTTGCGGCCACGGTAGGACACCGGATACGAGATATCCGATTGCAGGTCGTGATCGCGTTCCGGCTGCATCTCGCCCAGGTGCATGACATCGACCGAGCGCGCCGCCAGATCCTTGAGCCGGGCCTCCTCCTTGCGGAACGCCACCTCCGACGCCGCCCACTCCGATTCGCTGTACGCATTGAAGTAGACCGCCGAGCGCCGCTCGTACTGCGCAAAGAACGGCGTGAACTTCATGTCGCCTGGCCGCCCGCTGCCGACGCTGCGGTAGACCGCCTTCGCCTTGTCGCCCTCCGCGAACGAAGCCAGGATGTCGGCGCCGACCAGCGCCGGCGCCACTCCGCTGAACGGCTTGCCGGCCGCGCCCAGGTCGGCCGCCAGCACCATCGGGCCGCGCAGCAGCGACACCACGCGATCGTTGCCGGCGGCCGCCTCCAACCGCAGGTCCAGCGGCAGCGACAGACGCACGGTATCGCCCGCGCGCCAACGGCGCCGCACCAGCGCATAGCCTTTGCTGCCGGCCGCCGCGAACGGCTTGCCGTTGACCAGCAGCGCATGGCCTGAAGCCCATGCCGGAATCCGCAAGGCCAGCGTGTAATGGCGCGGCCCCGGCAGCCGCTTGACCTTGATGTCGATGTCGCCCTCGAACGGGTAGCGCGTCGTCATCTCCAGCCGCGCGGCGGCCGCCTTCCACTCCAGCGTCGATGGAATGTACAGGTTGACGAACAGCGTGTCCGCATTCTCCCAATAGATCGAATCGCCATGTTTGGCGTGGCTCTCCATGCCGGACAATACGCAGCACCAGAAGTCGTTCTCCTCGCTGGAGAATTCGCGCGCGGTGCCGGACATCAGCGGCGTCATATAGGTGAACATGCCGGTGCGCGGATTCTGGTGCGCCAGGATGTGGTTCAAGTGCGCGCGCTCGTAGTAATCGAAGTAGCCGGCGTCCGGCGCCCAGCTATACAAATGGCGCGTCATCTTCAGCATGTTGTAGCTGCAGCAGGCCTCGCATGTCTGCTCGGTGATGTGCGCGGCGATGGTGTCGGGGCCGGAGAAGTACTCGCGGTCGCCGTTGCCGCCGATGACGTAGCTGTGGTGTTGGGTGACGGTCTTCCAGAAGAAGTCGACGGCGTCGGCGTCGCTGCGGCGGCCGGTCAGCTCGTGCAGGCGCGCCAGGCCGATCAGCTTGGGAATCTGCGTATTCGAATGCAGCGTCGCCAGTTCGTCGCGGCCGCGCGCCAGCGGATCGAGCACCTTGCGGTGATACAGGCGCTGCGCCAGCGCCAGCCAGCGCTTGTCGCCGGTGCGCGCATACAGCTCGGCGAAGCTCTCGTTGATGCCGCCATGTTCGCAGTTCAGCACCTGCTGCACCTGTTCGTCGCTCAAGGCCGCGAACACTTTCCCGATATAGCCGCCCAGGTCCAGCGCCACCTGCAGCGCCTGGGCATTGCCCGCATACGTCTGCGCGTCGAACAGGCCGGCGAAGACCTTGTGCCAGTTATACAGCGGCACCCAGCAGCCGTTCAGATCGAAGCCGGCCGAGCGGATATCGCCGCGCATGATCTCGGCGAAGATCTCCTTGCCATCGACCACCGTGCCGTCCTTCCGCTTGCGCATGAACCCCGCCGCATAGCCGTCGCCCCGCGCCCGCTGCACGCGCGCCAGTTCGGCGACGATGTAATCGATGCGCGGCTTCAGCGCCGGCAGCCCGGTCTGCGCATGCATCAGCGACAGCGCCGACAGATAATGCCCCAGGCCTTCGCCGGCGATGGTGTCGGCCTCCCAGCCGCCGTACATCGCGCCCTTGGTCGGCAGTCCGGCGAAGCGGTGGTAGTTGTGCAGGAACCGGTCGGCGCTCAGGCGCAGCAGATATGCCTGGTTGGCCTGGACCGCGTCCGCGTACACGGAAGGCAGCAGCCGCACCGCCGACAGCGGCAGCGCCTTGGCTTTGGACGGCACGCCGCCGCTGTCCGGCGTGGCGCCACGCGCGTTCCATCCGGCGACCAGTCCGAGACCGGCCGCGCCCTGCAACAACAACCTGCGTCGACGAGACAACGGCGATGCGCGCATACCCACCCTTTCAGAAGTTGATCCCAACGGATAATGTAACGCCGCCGCACCGCCGCCGTCTTGCACCGCTGGGCCACAAACGATGACGAATTCTGCACAACATCAATTCTGCGGCTGTGTCATCATCGCCCCATGAACCCACCAGGACTCACGCCATGAACACCGCCGCCCAGCCGGGATGCGACCGCTCGATCGCGCTGGCGGCGCCGCCCTGCCCGGAAGATTCGCTCACAGCGCATCCGCGCATGGTGCTGGCCATCACCATCCTCGCGTCCAGCCTGGCCTTCATCGACGGCTCGGTGGTCAATGTCGGCCTGCCGGCCATCGGCCGCAGCCTGGGGGCCGACGGCGCGGGATTGTCGTGGGTGGTCAATGGCTACCTGCTGCCGCTGAGCGCCTTGCTGTTGCTGGGCGGCGCGGCCGGAGACCGCTACGGCAAGCGCCGCCTGCTGCTGTGGGGCGTGGCGCTGTTCGCGCTGGCGTCCCTGCTTTGCGCGCTGGCGCCGACGCTGCCGCTGCTGGTCGGCGGCCGCATCCTGCAAGGCGCCGGCGCAGCCATGCTGATGCCCAACAGCCTGGCCATCCTCGGCACCCATTTCAACGGCGAGGCGCGCGGGCGCGCCATCGGCATCTGGGCGGCGGTCGGCGCGGCGGCAGGCGCCGTCGGGCCACTGCTGGGCGGCTGGCTGATCGACATCGTCGGCTGGCGCGCCATCTTTTACATCAACCTGCCGCTGGCGGCATTGGCGCTGGTGCTGGGCATGCGCTACCTGCGCGATCAGGCCGACAGCGACGCCGAACCGCTGGACATCCCCGGCGCCGCGCTGGCCAGCATCGGGCTGGCGGCGCTGACCTGGGGCCTGACGGTCGCCTCCAGCGGGGACGCCCTGCACTGGCAGCCGCTGACGGCGATCGCGGGCGGCGTCGTGTTCCTGCTGCTGTTCCTGCGCGTCGAGCGGCGCGCCGGGGACCGCGCCATGCTGCCGCTGTCGCTTTTCAGCTCGCACAGCTTCAGCGGTTTGAATCTGATGACCTTCCTGTTGTATGGCGCGCTGGGGGCCTTGCTGTTGCTGGTGCCGTTCGTATTGATCGAAGTCGATGGCTATTCGGCCAGCGCGGCCGGCGCGGCGCTGCTGCCGCTGCCGGTGGTGATCGCCATCGGCTCGTCGACGATGGGCCACATCGCCGGCAAGATCGGCCCGCGCCTGCCGCTGACCGCCGGCCCGATTGTGGTGGCCACCGGCTTCCTGCTGGCGATGCGCATTGGCGGCGGCAGCTATTGGACCACGACGCTGCCGGCGATGCTGGTGATCGCCATCGGCATGGCGCTGGCGGTGGCGCCTTTAACGACGGCGGTATTGTCGTCGGTGGATGGCGCGCATACCGGCGTGGCATCGGGCTTCAACAGCGCGGTCGCGCGCGCCGGCGGCCTGCTGACCACCGCCCTGCTTGGGCTGGTGCTGGGCGCGCATGGCGCGCAGCTGGTGGCGGCCTTTCACGTGGCGGCGCTGGCTTGCGCGGTGACGGCGCTGGCCAGCGCGGCATGCGCTTTTATCTGGATATCGGATCGCTAGTCCGGCTCCACTCGCACCAGCCGCCGTCGTAGACGCTAATATCGGTCCAGCCCATCAGCCACGCATAGAAGAACGCCATCGACGCGCGCCAGCCGGTGCCGCAATAGAACACGGTGCGCCCATCGCCGGCGATGCCTGCTTCGGCCCATTGGCGACGGATATCGGCAGCGGGCTTCATGCTGCCGTCGGCAAGGTGGTAGGTGCTCATGCTATTGACGTCGCCGTCCTCGCCGGCTCGTCCCCAGCGCGCGCCGGGAATATCGCCGGCGGCGCTGATGTAGCTGTAGCCGGAGACCTTGCCGGTGAATTCGGCCTCGGTGCGGATGCTGGCCAGCGTGCCGTCCCCCCGCGCCAGCAGCGTACGCACCTGTCCCATGTCGGCCATGTATTCCGGATGCGACGGGAATACGGCGCCGAAGTCGCGCGCCGCAGCGCAAGCGCGTCCCGGCCCAGTCTCGCAGCGATGGCCTTCCGCCTGCCACAAGGCGAAGCCGCCGTCGAGCAGTCGCACATCGTTCACGCCCGCGTACAGCAGCAAGTGCGCCAGCCGCGCGGCGGCAAGGTTGTTGCGGCCGTAGAGGATCACCGTCGTATCGTGGCGCACGCCGTGCGCCAGCAGCAGCGCAAGCAGCGCCTCGTCCGACACCTTGTTCCACAACGGCGCCTGTTCGACCCGGCAGGTATCCAGATAAGCCGCACCAGGAATATGCGACTGCTCGAAAAGCGCCCCGCCGCCGCAGCCCACCTCGAACAACCGCAACCCGCCAGCCTGCACGCCCGCGACCATCCCCGCCAGCACCGTAGGCGCGACAAGCTGCCGGCCACGGACCAGGTCCAGGCGGTGCTGAGAATCGGCGGGAAAATCACGCATATCAAGAATGCAAGAAGGGAAGAAGGGACAATGCAAAAGCCGGTATTTTACCTGCCTGCAGGACGCCCCCGCATTTTCAGTCGAACCGCTCGAACGCCTCGCCCAGAAACTCCACGAACGTCCGTATCCGCGCCGAGAGCTGGTGCCGCTGCGGGTAGACCGCGTAGATGTCCGCATCCGGCGTGCGGTAGGACGGCAGCACCTGCACCAGCCGTCCCGATTTCAGATAGCGCTCGATGTCCCATTCCGCCCGCATCAGGATGCCGTGGCCGTCCAGCGCCCAGTTGACGGCGATCTCGCCGTCGTTGGTCGCCAGGTTGCCGCGCACCTTGACCGCCTCCGCATCGCGCTCCGACCCGCGCCCGCTGAACAGCCGCCATAGACCATACGCCTCGTCGCCCTGGCGGATGCTGATGCAATTGTGCCGCCGCAGCTCGGACGGCGATTTCGGCTCGCCGCGCGCGGCCAGGTATTTGGGCGAGGCGCACAACAGCCGCCGATTCGATGCCAGCCGCCTGGCGATCACCCGCGCGTCGGCCGGCGCGCCGAAGCGGATGCAGACGTCGAACTGGTCGTCCGTCAGCGCAGGCGGATCGACCGACAGCTGCAGCTGCACGTCCACCTCCGGATAACGCAGCACATATTTCGAGATGACCGGCGCCACATGCAATCGCCCGAAGCCCAGCGTGGCATTGACGCGCAGCTGCCCCTTGGGCGTTCCCTTCGACGTCGTCAGCAACTGATCCAGGTCGGCGATCTCGCCGAGGATGCGGCGCGCGTGCTCCAGCAGCACCTCGCCTTCCGGCGTCAGGCTCATGCGCCGCGTGGTGCGGTTCACCAGCGGCACGCCGACGCGCGCCTCGATGATCGATAGCCGCTTGCTGACCGCCGAGGTGGTGATGCCCAGCTCCCGCGCCGCGCCGCTCAAGCTGCCCGCGCTCGACAGCGACACGATGAAGCCCAATTCGGCCGGCTGGAATCCGCTGCTGCTCATGATCGATTGTTGAGCTGAAGGTTAACAATGGCTTGAGTTTAGCCCTCTTAACCGGCGCCGTCCAGCGCTTACAGTGCGTGCACTACCCGCCACTTATATTCAGGAGACCCCATATGAAAACCTACCAGATCGCCACCATCCCCGGCGACGGCATCGGCAAGGAAGTCGTCCCCGCCGGACAGCAGGTGCTCGAAGCGCTGGCCGCCGCCGGCAGCGCCTTCCAGTTCGAATTCGAAGACTTCGACTGGGGCGGCGACTACTACCGCCGGCACGGCGTGATGATGCCGGCCGACGGCCTCGATGCGCTGCGCGGCAAGGACGCGATCCTGTTCGGCTCCGCCGGCGATCCGGACATCGCCGACCACATCACGCTGTGGGGCCTGCGCCTGAAGATCTGCCAGGGCTTCGACCAGTACGCCAACGTGCGCCCCACCCGCATCCTGCCCGGCATCGACGGCCCCCTCAAGCGCTGCAGGCAGGAAGACCTGAACTGGGTCATCGTGCGCGAAAACTCGGAAGGCGAATACTCCGGCGTCGGCGGCCGCGTGCACCAGGGCCACCCGATCGAGGCGGCCACCGACGTGTCGATGATGACCCGCGTCGGCGTCGAACGCATCCTACGCTTCGCCTTCAGGCTGGCGCAGTCGCGCCCGCGCAAGCTGCTGACTGTTATCACCAAGAGCAACGCCCAGCGCCACGCGATGGTGATGTGGGACGAGATCGCGCTGGAAGTGTCGCGCGATTTTCCCGACGTCAAATGGGACAAGGAGCTGGTCGATGCGGCCACCGCGCGCATGGTCAACCGCCCTGCCACGCTGGACACCATCGTCGCCACCAACCTGCACGCCGACATCCTGAGCGACCTGGCTGCCGCGCTGGCGGGCAGCCTGGGCATCGCGCCGACCGGAAATATCGACCCGGAGCGCCGCTATCCATCGATGTTCGAGCCTATCCACGGTTCCGCGTTCGACATCATGGGCAAGGGCCTGGCCAATCCGGTGGGCACCTTCTGGTCGGTGGTGATGCTGCTGGAGCACCTGGGCGAACACGAAGCGGCGCAGCGCGTGATGCGGGCGATTGAAAGCGTCACCGCCACGCCGTCGCTGCACACGCGCGACCTGGGCGGCACGGCCACCACGGTGGAAGTGACCCGCGCCGTCTGCGACTTCCTCGCCGCCGCGCCGGAGCGCAAGGCCGCCTAGTGCAGGTCCGTCCCGACCGGCCGTCAAAGAGCAAGGCGGGACATGATCGAAGCAGGACAACATCAAGGAGACCGCATCATGTCCAAGCGTTTTTTTGGCAAGCTATACGTCCAGGTCCTGATCGGCGTGATCGCCGGCGGGCTGCTGGGCTTTTTCTATCCGCAGCTCGGCAGCGACTTGAAGCCGCTCGGCGATGGCTTCATCCGGCTGATCAAGATGGTGTTCGCGCCGGTGATCTTCGCGATGGTCGTTCTGGGCATCGCCAGGATGGAGAGCATGAAGGAACTGGGCCGCGTCGGCGTGCGCGCGCTGATCTACTTCGAGGTGATGTCGACCTTCGCCCTGCTCCTCGGCCTCATCGTGGTCAACGTGGTGCGGCCCGGCGCAGGCATGAACGTCGATGTGCATACGCTCGACACCACCAGCATCGCCAGCTACACGGCGGCCGCCGCCAAGCACGACACCTTCATAGGCTTCGTGCTGAACATGATCCCGGTCAGCGTGGTCGACGCGCTGGCCAAGAACGACATCCTGCAGATCCTGGTGTTCGCCACCATGTTCGGCGTGGCGTTGTCGCACATGGGCCGGCGCGCCAAGCCGGTGGTGGACTTCCTTGAGGCGTTCAGCAACAGCATGTTCATCGTGGTCGGCATGATCATGCGGCTCGCGCCGGTCGCCGCCTTCGGCGCCATCGCCTTCACCGTCGGCAAATACGGCCTCGGTTCGCTGGTGTCGCTGGGTCAGTTGATGGGTTCCATGTACATCACCTGCGTCATCTTCGTGTTCGTCGTCCTGGGGCTGGTGGCGCGCCTGTCCGGCTTCGGCCTGCTCAAGTTCCTCCGCTATATCAAGGATGAGATCTTCACGGTACTCGGCACCAGCTCGTCGGAATCGGTGGTGCCGCAGCTGATGCGCAAGCTGGAACACGTGGGCGTCGCCAAGCCGGTGGTCGGCCTGGTGATCCCCGCCGGCGTGACCTTCAACCCGGACGGCCAGTGCATCTACTACACGATGGCCGCGATCTTCATCGCCCAGGCCACCAACACACCGCTGACCATGATGGATCAATTCGTGGTGCTCGGGGTGCTGATGCTGACCTCCAAAGGTTCGGCCGGCGTCACCGGCTCCGGCTTCATCACGCTGGCGGCGACGCTGGCGTCGATGGGCAAGATCCCGGTGGCCGGCATGGTGCTGCTGCTCGGCGTGGACCGCTTCATGTCCGAGGCGCGCGCCATCACCAACACCATCGGCAACGCGGTCGGCACCATAGCCATCGCCAGCTGGGTCGGCGCGCTGGACCGCGAGCGCATGCACCGCGTGCTGAACGGCGAGTCCACCGAGGCCGAGATCAAGGCGCTGTACGCACAGGAAGAGCCGGCGCCGGCGGAACTGACGATCATACACAAGGCCTCGGCCTGAGCGTCCCCGCTACTTGCGCAACGGCCGGAAGCCATTGCGCAGTTCGCGCGCGAAGAGCTGCGGCTGCTCAAAGGCGGCGAAATGACCGCCCCGCTCCACTTCGTTCCAGTAGATCAGCTGGCTGTAGGTCTGCTCGGTCCAGCTTTTCGGTGCGCGGTAGATTTCGTGCGGGAACACCGACACCGCCACCGGCAGGTCCAGCTTGCCGCCCGAGAAGCTGGCGCCCTTGTTTTCCCAGTAGATGCGGGCCGACGACGCGGCGCTGTTGGTCAGCCAGTACAGCGTGATGTTGTCGAGCATCGCATCCCGGCTGATCGCGCTTTCCGCCCTGCCGTCGTTGTCGCTCCACGCCAGCAGCTTTTCGTAGATCCACGCCGCCTGGCCAGCCGGCGAGTCGGCCAGCGCGTAGCCTATCGTCTGCGGGCGCGTGGTCTGCAGCTTGAAGTAGCCGCCTCCGTCGCCAAGGAAGCTGTCCGCACCGGCCACCGCGCGCTGTTCGTCGGCAGACAATCCTTCGGTCGGCACCTTCTCCGGGAACACGAATTGCCAGTTCAGGTGAATGCCCGCCAGCCCGGCGGGACGCAAATGCCCCAGCACCGTGGTCACCCCCGCGCCCCAGTCGCCGCCTTGCGCCACCCACCGCTGGTAGCCCAGGCGTTGCATCAGCACGGTCCAGGCCCTGGCGATGCGCACCACGTTCCAGCCGGCTTCGGCCGGCTTGTCAGACAGGCCGAAGCCGGGCATCGACGGGATGACCACGTCGAAGGCGTCCTCCGCCTTGCCGCCGTAAGCGACAGGGTCGGTCAGCGGGCCGATGACGTCGAGGAATTCCACCATCGAGCCGGGCCAGCCATGCGTCAGCAGCAGGGGCAAGGCGTTCTTGTGCGGCGAGCGCACGTGGATGAAGTGGATGCCGACGCCGTCGATGCGGGTGCGGAATTGCGGCAAGCCGTTGAGCTTGCGCTCGAAGCGGCGCCAGTCGTAGCCATCGCGCCAGTAGGCCAGCAGCGCCTGCATCTGGTCCAGCGGCACGCCCTGGCCGGCGGCGGTTTCGCGCTCCGGCAGCCGGGTCGCGGCCAGGCGGCGCTTGAGGTCGTCGATGTCGGCCTGCGGCGTGCGCAGCAGGAATGGCGTGACGGCGTCGGTCGCCGGCGGCGGGACGATGCCGCTGGTCGCGGCGGCGGCCGCCGCGCCGGGCAGCAGCGCGGCAGCGCCCAGTCCCAGCGCCGACAGCAGCAGGCCGCGGCGCGTCAGTGCGGTTTCGGTCATACGCGTGTTCTCCATCATTTGAGGAAATCGATCAAGGTCTTGGTCAAAAAGGGCGGTCCGATGTCGCTTAGATCTGCGCCGCGCCGCCATCGACGAACAGCTCGATGCCGTTGACGAAGCTGCTGTCGGACGAGGCCAGGAACAACACGGCCTTGGCGATTTCCGCCGGCTCGCCCAGGCGGGCCATCGGCACCAACGTCGACAGGTGCCCGAACAGGCCATCGACGTGCTCGGCGGGCACCAGGCCGGCCAGGCCGGGCGTGCGCACCGGGCCGGGGCTGATGGCGTTGACGCGGATGTTGCGCGCTTTCAGGTCCAGCAGCCACGAGCGGGCGAAGTTGCGCACGGCGGCCTTGCTGGCGCTGTAGACGCTGAAGTTCTCCGTGCCCTGCACCGACGTGGTCGACGCGGTCAGGATCACCGAGCCGCCGTCCTGCAGCAGCGGCAGCGCCTTCTGCACGGTGAACAGCGTGCCTTTGACGTTGCTGTCGAAGATGCGGTCGAAGTGTTCTTCGGTGATGGCGCCCAGCGGCTGCATGTCGCCGCCGCCGGCGTTGGCGAACACCACGTCGAGGCGGCCGGCCTTGGCCTGGATCTCCGCGTACAGGCGGTCCAGGTCGTCCAGGTTGGCGCTGTCGGCGCGCACGCCGACAGCGCCGTGGCCGATGGCTTCCACCGCCGCATCCAGCTCGGCCTGGCGACGGCCGGTGACGAACACCTGCGCGCCCTGCGCCGCGAATTCCTGTGCCGAAGCCAGGCCGATGCCGGTGGTGCCGCCGGTAACCAGTGCTACTTTGCCTTCGAGTTTCTTGCTCATGATCTGCTCCTTGGGGTTGGTTGATGTGGCTACTTTATGCCTGTATGATTGTTGAATAAAGTAGCAATAACCGAATACCTTATTCACTTTCGTGAATAATCAAGGAGAACCATGGATCAATTACTGGCGATACGCGTATTCGCGCGGGTGGTGGAAGCCGGCACCTTCACCAAGGCGGCGGATTCGCTGCAGATGCCGAACGCCACGGTGACCAAGCTGATCCAGTCGCTGGAATCCCACCTGGGCGTCAAGCTGCTCCAGCGCACCACGCGGCGGGTATCGGTCACGCCGGACGGCGCGGCCTATTACGAGAAGACGGGGCGGCTGTTGAAGGAGCTGGGCGACATCGACGGCAGCTTCGGCACCGAGCGGGTCAAGCCGCGCGGCCATTTGCGCATCGATTGCGGCGGCTCGACCGCCAGCCTGCTGCTGATCCCGGCGCTGCCGGATTTCATCGAGCGCTATCCCGACATCCAGATCGACCTGGGCGTCAGCGACCGCCACATCGACCTGATCAGCGACAACGTCGACTGCGTGATACGCGGCGGCGTGTTGACCGACATGTCGATGATCGCGCGCCAGATCGGCGCCGCCGGCTTCGTCACCTGCGCCACGCCCGCGTACCTGGCGCGACACGGCGTACCCGCGCATCCGGACGATTTGGCTGGCGGTCACAGGGTGGTCAACTATTTGTCGGCCCGCACCGGCCGCGCCATGCCCATGCGCTTCAGTAAAGATGGTGAAAAGATCGAGATCGCGGCCCGCCACGCGGTCGGCGTCAACGAGAGCAACGGCCACTACGCGGCGGGGCTGGCCGGGCTGGGAATCATCCAGACCTTCAGCTACAACGCGAAGGCGCAGATCGCCAGCGGCGAGCTGGTGCCCATTCTGCAGGACTGGCAGCCGGCGCCCTACCCGTTCTACGTGGTGTATCCGCCGAACCGCCACCTGAGCAACCGGCTGCGCGTGTTCATCGACTGGATCGCCGAACGCTTTGCCGCCGTGGCGCAGTGACCTTCAAGCGCGTCGGGTGTAGACTTGTCAAAACAAACCAGCGCGAGGTATGTGATGGAGCAAATTTCATCGGAGACAAGGTACGAACTGGATGAGCAGCAGAATGCGGAAATCATCGCGCTCGCGCGTCAGCGAAGCGAAGACCCGCAGTATCTGGTCCGCGAAGCTGTGGCAAAGTACCTACAGGAAGCGGATTACGAGCAGCGACGCACCGCCGCCTTCGCCGCGCTAAAACATCCGGGCCGCAACAACAGCATGTTCGGAGCATGGAGAGGCGCGGAGGTAGACGGCGTCGAGTATCAGAAAGAATTGCGCTCTGAATGAGCTATCTCGTCTTCGACAGCAATATCCTGATCGACTACTTGGGCGGCAACACCGATGCTCTCGTTGCGATTGATGCTTGCGATAATCCTGTTATCAGCAAGATCGTCTACATGGAGGTCATGGTCGGATGCAGGCATTCCTCCATGGTGCGCGCCGCCCTGCCTGCAGACTACGAAAGTGCACTTGCTACAGTAGAGAGCCTGACGCGCAACTGGATAAATTCCACCTTTAGCATATTGCCGATCGATGATCGCATCGCCGATCTTTCGATTGAGGTTAGAAAGCAAACGAACAAAAAATTGCCCGATACAGTAATCCACGCGACCGGGCTATTGAACGGATGGAACATTGTCACCCGCAACCCGGATGACTTTCCGCCGCTGGCGGAGCTGCCAGCAGGCTTCCACAATATCGAAGTCATTGTGCCGTACACAATCTTAGCGCCATAAAAAAACTGCCTCCGAGGAGGCAGTAAAAGAAGTTCAATCACGAGAGAGCATGTGCATATTGCCACGTAGAAATTACAGGCGTATGACAGGCAGCCAGGCGGGTTTGTTTTCCGGATACCACTCGCGTTCGACCGGACCGTCGTAGGCCGGCTCCAGCGTGCCGAGCGTGACGGCGATGCAGTCGGGTTCCTGCGTGCTGCGCCAGAACAGGTTCGAGCCGCAGACGCTGCAGAAGCCGCGCCGCCCTTCTTCGGACGACGCGTATTCGGTCACCAGCTCGGCGCCGCGTTCGATGACGTAACCGGCGCTGGGCACGTTGGCGTAGGAACCGGCGCCCGCGCCGTGCTGTTTCTGGCACATGGTGCAATAGCAATGGCTGGCGTGGTGGACCGGCCCCTCGGCCCGGTATGCCACGCCGCCGCATAAACAGCTGCCTTTCAACATGGCGCGCCTCCCTGTCAACCGCTATTGCCCGGCCGGCGGCTGCCAGAGTTCGACCTTGTTGCCCTCGGGGTCGATGACCCAGCCGAACTTGCCGTACTCGGAATCGTCGCTTTTCTCCAGCACATTGCAACCTTCGTCGCGCAGCGCCTGCAGCAAGGCGGCCAGGTCGTCGACCCGGTAGTTGACCATGAAGGACGCCGTGCCCGGCTTGAAGTGATCGCTGTCGGCCGCGCCGATGGACCAGATGGTCGAGCCGTTCACCGGCTCGCCCGCCTCGTCACGCCAGGTGAAGGCAGTGCCGCCCCACACCTGCACGTCGATGCCCAGGTGCTGCTGGTACCAGGCGCGCAACGCCGCCGGGTCTTTCGCGTGGAAAAAGATGCCGCCGATGCCGGTAACCCGTTTCATAGGACGCTCCAAAGTGAGTTGTTTTATTTACTTTAGCATAGCGACAGCGCAGCGTGGCTCTGGTGACGGGTATAATTTACGGACACAATCACCCATGCCGATCAGCCGCTCGAGAGGGCAATATGCTCACCCACACCGCCGTCAACGACGAACCTCGCCCGCCGCATCTGTCGCTGGAGCAGCGCGTGCAAGAGCGTACGGCCGAACTGAGCCGCGCGCTGGCCGTGGTCGAAGCGCAAAAGCATGAGCTCGAACGCGCGCTGCATATGCGCGACCAGACGCAGCGCCAGCTTGAAGCGGAGCTGGAGGATGCGCGCTTGCTCCACGGCATCAGCGCGATGCTGGTCGACGAGAACTCGCTGGGCGACCTGTACCAGAAGTTGGTCGACGCGGCGACGCTGATCATGCGCTCCGATTTCGGCAGCATGCAGCGCTACGACGCGGAACGCGGCGAGCTGCAGATGATCGCGCACCGCGGCCTCAACGACGAGGCGCTGGCCTACTGGCAATGGGTCTATCCGGGCCGCGCCTGCAGCTGCGGCCGGGCGCTGCAGGTGGCCGCGCGCGTGATCATCCCCGACTTCGAAACCTGCGACTTCATCGCCGGCAGCGAGGATTTGGTCGCCTTCCGCAAGGCTGGCGCGCGCTCGGCGCAGTCGACGCCGCTGCTGACGCGCGACGGCCGCCTGGTCGGCATGCTCACCACCCACTGGACCCGCATCCACGAACCGGCCGCGCGCGAACTGCGCCTGCTCGATATCGTGGCGCGCCAGGCGGCCGACCTGATCGAACGGAATACCTCGGCCGAGGCGCTGCGGCAACACGCCGGGCGCCTGCTCGAAGCGGACCGCTACAAGAACGAATTCCTGGCGACGCTGGCGCATGAACTGCGCAATCCACTGGCGCCGATCCAGACCGGCCTGGCCGTGCTCAAGATCGGCAAGCCGGAACAGGCGCCGCGCGTGCTGACCATGATGGAACGGCAGCTCGGCCACATGGTCCGCCTGATCGACGACCTGCTCGACGTCTCGCGCATCAGCCGCGGCATGGTCACGCTCAAGCGCGAGCGCGTCGAACTGGGCGCCGTCATCGACAGCGCGGTCGAGACCAGCCGGCCGCTGATCAATGCCGCCAGACACCGCTTCTCGGTGACGGTGCCGGGCAATATCGTCTGGCTGGACGCCGACCCGACGCGGGTGGCGCAGATTATCAGCAACCTGCTCAACAATGCCGCCAAATATACGCCGCCGGGCGGGCAGATCGATCTGGTGGCGGAAGCTGCCGACGGCGAGGTGGCGATCCGCGTCATCGACAACGGCATCGGCATTCCTGCCGCGATGCTGCCGAAGATCTTCGATCTGTTCACGCAGGTCGACGCCAGCATCGAGCGCTCGCAGGGCGGCCTGGGCGTCGGACTGGCGCTGGCGCGGCAGCTGGCGGCCATGCACGGCGGCCGCATCGACGTCGCCAGCCCGGCCGGCGACGGCGGATCGGTGTTCACGCTGCGCCTGCCGATGGCGGAGACGGCGGCTGATGCGGCGCCCGATCCCGCTCGCGGCCTGGCGCCGGCGCAGGAGCGGGCTTGCCGCATCCTCATCGTCGACGATAACGCGGATGCGGCGGAAACCCTGGCCATGCTGCTGGAAGAACTTGGCCATGCGACCAGCGTGGTGCTGGAATCGCCCATGGCGGTGGCGGCCGCGCTGGCGTTCCGGCCGGATGTCGTGCTGCTCGATATCGGCATGCCGCATCTCAACGGCTTCGACCTGGCGCGCCAGCTGCGCGCGCAACCGGCTTTGGCCGACGTCCGGCTGGCCGCCCTGAGCGGCTGGGGGTCGGATGAGGACCGCGCAAGGAGCCGCAGCGCCGGTATCGAGCATCACCTCACCAAGCCGGTCAAGCTGAACGAAGTGATGGACGTGCTCAGATAAGCCGGGGAATGTTCAGCAGGCCGTCGCGCAGCAGGCTCGGCGTGAGGCCGGTCCAGCGCTTGAAGGAGCGGCGGAAATTGGTGGCGTCGTGGAAACCCAGGTATTGCGCCACCGCCTCGTTGTCGTAGCCGCGCATCTGGAACAGCTGGATCGCGACGTGCGCCCTCACCTGGTCCAGCTCGGCCTGGAAGTGGCTGCCGTGGCGCGCCAGATGGCGCTTCAAGGTCGCCGGGCTGATGCCGAAATCGGCCGCGCTGCCCTCCAGCGTCGGGCCCAGCCGGATATGCGCCAGCAGGTAATCGTACAGCGCCGTCAGCAGGCTGGGCGCCAGCGCTGCCGCGCCCGCCTCGTCCGCCACGCTGTGCATCGCCACCGAGGCCGCCATGCCGTTGCCGCGCGGCCAGGGGCGGTCCAGCCATGCGGCATTGATCAACATCGCATCCAGATGGCAGTTGAAGCGCAGGTCGCCGCCGAGGTGCACCTCGTGCTGCTCAATGTGCGCAGGCGCGTTGCGGTTCATGCAGTAGCGCCACGGCAGCCGCTCGCCGCCGAGCCAGCGGCACATCGCCGTCACCGCCGTCATGTGCATCTCGACCAGCGCCGGCAGCTGGCTCGGCGCGCCGAAGCTGTCGGTCCAGTACAGCACGGCCATGCCGGCTTCCTCGCGCAGGCGCGGCGTCAGCAAGGGACACAGCCTTGCCTGGCCGGCACTGAGGATCTGCAATGCCTGGCGCAGATTTTGCGCCTGCAGCAGGGCATGGCTCAGCGCGCCGTAGTGGCCGGGCAGCATCTGCTGGCCCAGCATGAAGCTGGTGTCCGGGCTGTCGAGTGCGCGCGTGACATTGGCCAGCAGTTGCAAGTATTGGACCGGCGTCAGCGTGCTGTCGGCGGCCGGCATCTGCCATCCGTGCAGGCCGGTGCCGCGCAGGATCAGGTCGCCCTTCTCGTCGAGCTCGCGGCTGCGGGCGTAGTCGAGCACCAGCGCCGGCTGGTGCCGCGCCGGAATGAAACTGTCGCCGCTCTGGCGGTAATCGATCACGCCGTGGCCGCCATCGGCTGCGACACCGCCCGGCTCAGCTCGGCGAGCAGCACTTCCGGCGCGGCGTCCGCGTTGGCGCTGGCGTGGCGCAGCGAGATCGGCACCCGGCCATCCTTGGCGTGGTGGCGCATTTGCCCGACCATCGCCGACAGGTGGCGGGCCAGCGCCTCGGCCTCGGCCACGCTGGTGTCGGGCAGCAGCAGCGCGAAGCGGTCGCCGGCGTAGCGGCACAGCAGGTCGTCGTTGCGCAGGTTCAACAGCAGCATGTGGCCGACCGCCTGCAATACGCGATCCCCTTCCGGCTGGCCGAATGCGCGGTTGATCGCATGGAAGCCGTCGATATCAAGCAGCACCAGCGCGCATTGCCGACCCGGCCGCAGCGCCTGCTCATGGCGGATCTGGCGCCGCAGGTAGTCGGCGTTGGCCAGCTGCGTGATGCGGTCGAAGGCGCGATGGTCGCGGAACAGGCGCTCGCGCTTTTGCAAATGTTCGTTGAGGCGGAACTGCTCGTGGCGCCAGTAATACATGCCGATCGTGACCACCAGCATGCCGACCGGCACCATCGCCTCCAGCCAGTGGTCCCAGCGCGCCGTCTTGCTGATCGCGAAGAATTCATCCATGCAGTCGGCGAAGGAGCCGATCATGATCAGCGACAGGCCGCCCGCCAGCAGCCGCGTGACCAGGCCACCGGGACGGCTGCTCAGCGTAAACAGCACCCAGATGCCGGCCATGACGGCGGTGCCGCCCTCGCTGATGATGTCGGTCCATTTCCAGACATGGAAGGCCTTGGCGACGCCCAGCGTGGAATACAGGAAGACACAGCCTAGCAGCGCCAGCGCGGCGGCGATCAGGGTGGAACGATGGAGTTGCAGCATGGGCGGGCTCGCAGGTGGACGGAATGATTGCGGCCGCAGCATAACCGCGCTTTGTGACAACAATGTGACGCGCGCACAGAAACAACAACAGGTGCAAACAGCTCACCGCCGCGCGGCGATCGCCGTTATTCTCGCCGCGCCGAGGCCGCCGTTGGCGCAGGCCGCAGGTCAATCCAGCTCAATCCGACGCCGGCGAGGCCAAAAGTCGGCGTTTCGCCGCTTCCGGGCCGCCGGCTGTCACGGGATTGACATATTGGCTACCTAGAATCCGCCCGTCTTCCCCAACTAACCCTGACGGCAACTCATGAAAACTAACTCGACTCCCAACCCGCGCCTGACGGTGCTCACCGCCGCCGTGCTGTCCATGCTGGCCAGCTACGCCCACGCCGCCGACGACGTGGACACCGTCGCCGCCGCCGGCAGCGTGGTCATCACCGGCCAGCGCTCCAGCCTGCGCAACGCCATCGCCGCGCAGGAAAAGGCCGACAACATCGTCAGCGTCATCAGCAGCGACGACATCGGCGGCCTGCCGGACAAGAACGCGGCCGAAGCGCTGGCCCGCCTGCCGGGCGTGTCGGTGCAGCGCGACCAGGGCGAAGGCCGCTACGTCAGCGTGCGCGGTCTGGGCCCGGACCTGAACGCGGTGACCATCAACGGCGCGCTGGTGCCGTCGCCCGAGTCGGGCCGCCGCGCGGTGGCGCTGGACGTGCTGCCCGCCGGCCTGATCCGCACGCTGGAAGTCAGCAAGACCCTGACCCCGGACCACGACGCCAACTCGCTGGGCGGCACCGTCGAAGTCAAGACCCTGACCGGCTTCGACCTGCCGGGCAAGCTGCTGTCTGCCACCGTCGGTGCCAGCCACGACCAGAACCTCGGCAAGACCAGCCCGAGCGGCAGCGTGCTGTTCGCCGACCGCTTCCTCGACGGCAAGCTGGGCGTGGCCGGCGGCCTGAGCTACGAGAAGCGCGAGTTCGGCTCCGACAACGAGGAAACCGGCGGTGCCTGGGAAGACGGCAAGCTGGCCGGCGTGGAGCTGCGCGAATACCAGCCGACGCGCGTACGCCGCGCCGCCGCGCTGAACCTGGACTACCACCCGGACAACGTCAGCAAATACTTCCTGCGCAGCTTCATCAGCGACTTCAGCGACGATGAAGTGCGCGACCGCCTGACCATCAGCAACATCGCCGGCGGCAGCGTGGCCGAAGGCAAGACCGCCACCGCGCGCGGCGAGCGCCGCCTGCGCCAGCGCAAGTACACCCAGACCATCAGCTCGGTGGTGCTGGGCACCGAACAGAAATGGGACCAGTGGAAGCTGGACGTCAACGGCGGCGCCAGCCGCTCCAAGGACGACGCGCCGGAATCGATCAACGACGCCCGCTTCCGCGGCAGCAAGGACTTCGCCGGCATCGGCTTCACCGACACGCGGCTGCCGCGCCTGATCGCGCCGGAAGCGCTGTACACCGCCTCCAACTACAAGCTGAACTCGATCGCGCTGCAACAGGGCTACGCCAAGGACAAGGAAGGCCATCTGCAATTCGACCTGGCCCGCAAGTTCGAACTGGGCGAAGGCAGCAACACGCTGAAGTTCGGCGCCAAGACCAGCAGCCGCGAAAAGACCAACGACAAGGAAGCCTGGTCCTACAGCGCCAAGCAGATCGGCAGCGCCAGCACCTCGATGAGCGACTACGTCACCGCCAATCAATTGGACTACGCGCTGGGCCGCATCGGCAACGCCATCAATCCGGCCGCGATCCGCAGCCTGGTGGCCGGTCTGAAGCGCGACGGCGCGCGCGTGGTGGCTGATTCGACCATCGACGACTACCGCATGAACGAGGACATCGACGCCGCCTACGTGCAGAACAGCTACGACCTCGACGCCTGGCACCTGCTGGCCGGCGTACGCGCCGAACGCACCCGCTTCGACGCGGCCGGTTCGCGCGTCGACGAGGCCAGCGGCGCCATCGCCGCCGTCAAGCGCGACCGTTCCTACACCAACTGGCTGCCGGCGCTGCAATCGCGCTATGACCTGGACGCCAAGACCAGCGTGCGCGCCGCCTGGACCCACTCCGTGGTGCGCGCCAACTTCGACCAGCTGGCGCCGGGCGTCAGCCAGGCCAGCGACACCGAGGCCACCATCGGCAACCCGGACCTGGCGCCGCTGAAGTCGACCAACCTCGACCTCGGCATCGAACGCGTGCTGGGCGACGACGGCGCGCTGTCGGCCTACGTCTTCCACAAGGACATCAAGAACTTCACCTACACCACCAACCTGGCCGGCAGCGGCCCGTGGACCGGCTACACCTCGGCGATCACCTACGCCAACGGCGACAAGGCCAGCGTCAAGGGCATCGAGCTGTCGTACAACCAGCCGCTGCGCATGTTGCCCTCGCCGTTCAACCGCCTGATCGTCGGCGCCAACGGCAGCCTGACCCGCTCCGACGCCAACGTCGCCCGCTACGACCTGGACGCCAAGCGCATGCGTTCGCGCAGCATCAACCTCCCCGGCCAGTCCGACCGCGTGATGAATTTGATGCTGGGCTACGAGCAAGGCCCGCTGAGCGCGCGCGTGGCGCTGAACTACAAGTCGCAGTATCTGCTGGAGATGGGCGACGACATCCTCGACGCCAGCCAGGACCGCATCGTCGATGCGCAGAAGCAGGTCGACCTGTCGCTGTCGTACCAGCTGAGCAAGCAGCTGCAGCTCAGCTTTGAAGCGGCCAACCTGAATGACGAGAAATATTACGTCTACCTGGGCAGCAAGGCCTACAACGCGCAGCACGAGCAATACGGCCGTACCTACAAACTCAGCCTGAAAGTCAGCCTGTTCTGATGAAAACCATTTATACCATTCTCTTCGGCGCGCTGGTCTGCTGCGGCGTCGCGGCGCAGGCCGCCACGTACCCGGGCCTGGCCGCCAAGGCCGGCGAACTGGCCGCCCTGCCCGACGGCGGCTGGCTCAGCGTCGACAAGCACGGCCTGCACCTGCTCGACGCCAAGGGCAACGAGCGTGCCCGCTTGGCGCTGCGCGCCAAGCAGCTTGACGTGCGGCCCCAGGGCGACGGCGTGCTGGCCGTAGTCATGGACGCCAATGCCGAGCAGGTGCTGCCGGTGCTGGTCGACCTGGCCGCCGGCACCTTGTCGGCGCAGAAGCCGTTCCCCGCGCCGCCGTTCGGCATCGAGGCGACCTGCCTGTACCGCGACGCGCAGCAGATCGACCATCTGTTCATGATCGGCAAGGATGGCCAGGCCGAGCAGTGGCTGATGCGCGGCGACCAGCGCCAGCTGGTGCGCCGGCTGGCGCTGCCGCCGCATTCCAAACACTGCCGCGCCGACGACGCCGCGCGCCAGTTGCTGGTCAGCGAAGCACATATCGGCCTGTGGTCCTACAACGCCGAGGCCGAGGGCGGGCCGGGCCGCACACTGCTGAAAGGCGGCGACGCCGAGAAAAAAGGCCAGGTGCGCGTGCTGCCGTGGAAGGCCGCGACGCCGATGGCGGCCAACGCCAAGGCCATCGTCGAGCCGCGCGCGCAGACCGAGCCGGTGGCGCGCACCGGCGACGCCGCCGACGATCCGGCCATCTGGCGCAATCCGGCCGATCCGGCCGGCGCGCGCATCCTCGGCACCAACAAGAAACAGGGCCTGCTGGTCTACGATCTGAGCGGCAAGCAATTGCAGGTGCTGGAGGTGGGCCGGCTCAACAACGTGGACGTGCGCCAGGACGTCAACGTGGGCGGCCGCAAGCTCGACCTGGCCGTGGCGACGCAGCGCGACGACAACAGCGTGATGCTGTTCGCCATCGACGCGCAGGGCACGGTGACGACGGCGGGCGCCTTCAACACCGGCCTGGACAACATCTACGGCATGTGCCTGTACCGTCCGGCGGACGGCGGCCTGGAAGCTTTCATCAACGACAAGGATGGCAGCTTCCTGCAATACCGCATCGAAGCCGGCGGCCAGGGCATGACCGGCAGGCTGCTGCGCCGCTTCAAGCTTGCCAGCCAGCCGGAAGGCTGCGTGGTGGACGACCGCAACGACCGCCTGTTCCTCGGCGAAGAGAAGCGCGGCGTCTGGACGGTGTCGGCCAGGGCCGACGCGCCGGCCAAGCTGAGCATGATCATGCCGGCCGGGCCGCAGCTGGTGGCCGATGTCGAGGGCATGGCGCTGTACCACGGCCGCGGCGGCAGGGGCAGCTACCTGGTCGTCTCCAGCCAGGGCGACAACAGCTACCTGGTGATGGACGCGCAAGCGCCCTACCGCGTGCGCGGCAGTTTCCGGGTCGGCTACAACATCGCGGCCGGCATCGACGGCACCTCGGAGACGGACGGGCTGGAAGTGAGCTCGGCCGACTTCGGCGGCGCCTACGCCAACGGCATGCTGGTGATCCAGGACGGCTACAAGCGCCTGCCGGACGGCCCGCAGAACTTCAAGTACGTGGCGTGGGACGACGTGGCGAAGGCGCTCAAGCTCGACTGAAAGTCGCGTCAAAAAATAGACTTTCCGCGCACAATTCCGTATGCTTTGAGAAACACTCATGGCAGGCTCACGCTTCTTCGGTTGTGCGCGAATTCATCCACCCCTTCCCTGCTGACGGTGCCGGCTTGCGGCGCCTGCTGACCGCGCGTTGCGTGGCTGCCGCCCTGTCCTTGGCCGGGTTGCCGTCCCTGTCCGCCGCCGCGCCCGCCGCCAGCCCGTGGCAGGCGCTGGCGCCGGCCGTGTTCGAGCACCTGGTGCCGGCCGAGCGCGGCTTTCCCAGCCCGATCACGATGTCGGTGGTGCAGGACGGCGACGGCTTCATCTGGTTCGGCACCCAGAACGGCCTGGGGCGCTGGGACGGCTACCGCATGCGCAATTTCTTCTTCAAGGCCGGCGATCCGACCTCGCTGCCCGGCGACTTCATCCAGACCCTGCACGTCGACGCCCAGGGCCGCCTGTGGGTCGGCACCTCCACCGACGGCCTGGCCATGTACGACCGCCGCACCGAGGGCTTCGTGCGCTACCCGGCCGGCCCCGGCGGCCTGAGCAGCGTGGCCGTCGGCGCCATCGCCAGCGACGCGCGCGGCGGCGTCTGGGTCGGCACCGCCGCCGGCCTCGACTACATCGACAGCGCCAACGGCGGCGCCGTCAGCCACCACCCGCGCGCCGGCGGCGCCAACCAGATCCGCGCGCTGCTGTTCGACCGCGACGGCCAGTTGTGGATCGGCTCGAACGCCGGCCTGGCGCGGCGCGACCCGGCCAGCGGCCGCGTCGTCGACGTGCCCATCGCCGGCGGCGTCGACGACGCCGTGCTGTCGCTGGCGAACGACGGCGGCCAGGTCATGTTCGGCACCCTCAGGAGCGGGGTCGGCACGGCCAGCGCCGGCGCCGGCGCGCGCCTGCTGGCGCTGGACCAGGTCCGCGACGCCGGCGCGGCGATGGTGCTGTCGCTGACCGAGACCGTGCCCGGCACCTGGTGGGCGGCCACCTACGGCGGCGGCATCATCGAGTTCGACGCCGGCGGCCGCAGCCGCCGCATCGTGCACCGCCCGGCCATCCCGATCAGCCTGGCCAACGACCGGGTGGCGGCGCTGTGGCGCGACCGCAGCGGCCTGGTGTGGGCGGCCAACGAGCGCGGCGTCGACGTCCACAACCCCGCCAACAACACCGTCGAGACCGTCATGGACGGGGTCGGCCTGGCCGAGATCTCGGCCTTCGCCTTCATGACCGACAGCGGCGGCCGGCTGTGGGTGGCGCTGGCCGACCAGGGCATCGACCTGATCGGCCCGGACGGCGCGCGCAGCGCCGGCCTGCGTCCCGACCCCGCCCATCCGGACACGGCGCTGCCCAACCGGCTGATCCTGTCGATGGCCGAGGCCGAGCCGCACGAAGCCTGGATCGGCACCGCGCTGGGCCTGTACCACACCAGCGGCCGCGGCAGCCGGGTGCGCCGCGTGCCGCTGCCGCAGGACGAGGCGCTGCCGCGCATCGCCAGCGTCGTGCAGCAGGACGGCGTGCTGTGGCTGGGCACGCAAAGCGGCCTGCTGCGCTTCGATCCGCGCAGCGACAGCCTGCAGGCCTACCGCCAGGGCAGCGCCGCCGACGGCGGCCTGTCCGACAACCGCATCACCAGCCTGCTGCCCGGCCCGGACGGCGCGCTGTGGGTCGGCACCCGCAACGGCGTCAACCGCTTCGACACCGCCAGCGGCCGCGCCGAGCAGATGCTGCCCTCGGCCAGCCGCAACGACGCGCTGCCGCAGGGCTTCGTCGCCTCGCTGGCGTTCGACGCGCGCGGCCGGCTGTGGGTCGGCACCAACAGCGGCGGCATCGGCATCCTCGACGGCCGCGGCGCCGACGGCGCGCGCCGCTTCCTGCGGCTCGACAAGCAGGCCGGCCTGCCGAGCAACAACATCGGCGCGCTGCGCGCCGGCCTGGGCGGGCGCATCTGGGCCTCCAGCGCCGACGGCATCGCCGTCATCGACGCCGCCACGCTCAAGGTGCAGACGCTGAGCCGGGCCGACGGCCTGGTGTTCCAGCCCTACGTGGTCGGCGCCGGCGGGCAGACGGCGCAGTCGGACGTGGTGTTCGGCACCTCGGGCGGCTATGCCGTGGTCCATCCGCAGCCGCCGGAGCGCTGGAGCTACCAGCCGCCGCTGGTGGTCAGCGCGGTGCACCTGGACCGCCGGCCGGTGCCGGCCGCGCCGCTGCTGGCGGCCGGCGGGCCGGGCCTGCGCATCCCGCCGGGCACCCGCCAGCTCGAGGTCGAGGTGGCGTCGCTCGATTTTTCCGCCAGCGGCCGCAACCGCTACGCCTTCCGCCTCGACGGCTACGACCGCGAATGGGTCGAGACCGACGCCAGCCACCGCGTCGCCACCTACGCCAACGTCGCGCCCGGCCGCTACCGGCTGCACATGCGCGGCAGCAACCGCGACGGCGTCTGGAGCTCCAACGAGCTGGTCATGGAGCTGGAATTCCTGCCGGCCTGGTACCAGACCTGGTGGGCGCGGCTGGGCGGCGCGCTGGCCGTGCTGGCGCTCGGCTGGGGCCTGTACCGCTGGCGCGTGCGCCAGCTGCAGCAGCAGGTGTACTCGCGCACGCTGCACCTGGAGCGGGTGCACGCCATCGTCAAGTCCATCAACGACGAGCTCGACTTCGACGCGCTGCTGCACACCATCCTGCGCGAATCGAGCGTGATCGGCCATGTCTGCGCCGCCTACGCGCTGATCGCCGACGCCGCCGGCCAGCTGGCCATGCGCGCCAGCTGGCGCCGCAGCGCGTTGCCGTCGGCGCGCGGCGGCATGGCGCCGGCCGCGGCGCAGGCGCGGCTGGTCGACGACGCCGTCGTCATCGCGCCCGACATGTTCCTCGGCGAGGGCGGCCTGGTGCTGGCGGTGCGCATCCGCGTCGCCGGCCAGGCGCAGGGCTACCTGGTGTTCGAGCAGGACACCCGCTTCGAGCAGGCCGAACTGGAGATGTTCAAGGCCCTGAAGGAGCCGTTCGTCTCGGCCTTCCAGAAGGCCAGCGCGATCAGCGCCATCCAGCAGGCGCGCGCCGACGCCGAAGCCTCGACCCGCGCCAAGAGCGATTTCCTGGCCAACATCAGCCACGAGATCCGCACCCCGATGAACGCCATCCTCGGCTTCGCCGGCCTGGGCACCCACCTCGAGCTGCCGTCCAAGCCGCGCGACTACTTCAGCAAGATCGGCCGCGCCGGCCAGAACCTGCTCAACATCATCGACGACGTGCTGGACTTCTCCAAGATCGAGTCCGGCAAGCTGGAGCTCGAAAGCGTGCCGTTCGAACTGGCCGACACGCTGAGCCAGATCGCCGACCTGTTTTCCTGGCGCACGGCGGAAAAAGGCCTGGAGCTGGTGGTCTGGGCCGCGCCCGGCGTGCCGTCGCACCTGGTCGGCGATCCGCTGCGGCTCAGCCAGGTGCTGGTCAACCTGGTCGGCAACGCCCTCAAGTTCACCGCGCAGGGCGACATCGTGCTGCGGGTGGACGCCATCGACGCGGCAGACGACGCGCCGGCGCGGCTGCGCTTCGTGGTCGAGGATTCCGGCGTCGGCATCAGCGCCGAGCAGCAGGCGCGCCTGTTCCGCGCCTTCTCGCAGGCCGACAGCAGCACCACGCGGCTGTACGGCGGCACCGGGCTGGGGCTGGCGATCTCGCAGCAGCTGGTACAGGCGATGGGCGGCCGGATCGAAGTGGACAGTGCGCCCGATCGGGGCAGCCGCTTCCATTTCGAGCTGGCGCTGCGCCGCCATGAGGGGCCGGCGGCGGCGCCGCTGCCAGCCGCGGTCGCGGGCAAGCGGGTGCTGGTGGTCGACGACAACGCCGCCATGCGCACCATGCTGACACAGCTGCTGACGCATCACGGCTTCGCCGTGGACGCGGCGGCCGGCGGCGGCGCCGCGCTGCTGTGGCTGGAGAGCCGCACGCCCGACCTGGTGCTGATGGACTGGGACATGCCGGACATGAACGGCATCGAGGCGGCGCGCCGGCTGCGCGCCGATCCGGCGCGGGCGGCCCTGCCGGTGGTGCTGATGGTGACCGAGTTCGCGCGCGAGCCGGTGGTGCAGGCCGCCGCCGAAGCCGGCATCCACGCCTGCCTGGCCAAGCCGGTCGGCGCGGCGCAGCTGCTCGACGCGGTGCTGTCGGGGCTGGGCGTCGAGCGCGCGACCGATCCGGCCTCGGCCGCCTTCCCGGCCGCGATGTCGAAGGCGGCGCAGCACATCGCCGGCGCGCAGGTGCTGGTGGTCGACGACAACGTCATCAACCAGCAGGTGGCGCGCGAAGTGCTGATGCGCGCCGGCGTGCACGTCACCCTGGCCGGCAACGGCGTCGACGCGGTGCGCATGGTCGACCTGGCCCGCTACGACGCGGTGCTGATGGACATCCAGATGCCCGGCATGGACGGCTACGAAGCCACCGCCCGCATCCGCGCCAGGTCGCAGCATGCGCGGCTGCCGGTGATCGCGATGACGGCGCACGCGGTGGCCGGCTTCCGCGAGAGCAGCCTGTCGATGGGCATGAACGATTACGTGACCAAGCCGATCGAGCCGGAACGCCTGTTCACGGTGCTGGCCGGCTGGATCCAGCCCGACCCGGCGCGCGTGCCCGCCGTGCCAGCCGTCGAGCCGGTGCTGGACGCGCCGCCGTCCGTGCCCGGCATCGACATGGCCGCCGCGCTGGAACTGCTGGGCGGCAACCGCCGCCTGCTGGCGTCGCTGCTGGACCGCTTCGTCGCCGATTTCGAGCCCAGCCCGCAACGGCTGCTGGCCGCCATCGAGCATGGCTCGTTCGAGCAGGCCGCGCTGCTGGTGCACAAGATCCGTGGCGCCGCCGGCAATCTGTCGATGCGCGAGCTGCACCGCGCCGCCGGCGAGCTGGAGCAGCTGCTGCTGTCGCCGCGCCCGGGCAAACTGGACGAGCCGCTGGCCGCGTTTGGCGCCGCGCTGGAGATGGTGATCGACGGGGTGCAGTTGCTGGACCGCGCCGCCCTGCTTCAGATCGTGCCGGTCTCGCCGTAGCGCAGCTCGGCCATGTCGCGCGCGCCGGACGACGGGCCACAACCGCACACCGCGATCACCGCGTGGCGCAGGTGGTCCAGCCCCAGCATCTGCTCGATCTCGACATCATTGATCGCCGCCGTGATGAAGGCCGGCATGCCGGCCTCCGCCGCCAGCAGATAGAAGGTCTGCGACAGGTGGCCGGCGTCCAGCGCCAGCGCGCGGTAGGCTTTGTGGTGGTTGCGGTATTTCCAGAAGGTGCGCTCGGCCCGCCCCACCAGCACCACCTGCATCGGCGCATCGGCCAGCCAGTGCTGGTCGGCCACCATCTGCAGCGCGGTCGCGGCGGCCTGCTGCGCGTCCATCGGGCGCAGCGGCCGCAGCTCATGGGCGATCGGGTGATAGTGGTACAGGCCCGGCGTCACGCCCTCGATGCGCTGCGCCAGCACGAAGGCCTCGACCGGATGCAGGCCGCCGCCCGACGGGCTGGTCTTCTTCAGGATGGTCGAATCGACGCCGATCTGGCGCACCTGTTGCGCGCCGAAGGTCCGTTGCAGCAGCCGCGCCGCGACCGCCAGCGGCAAGCTGGCTTGCAGATCGAAATTCCGACCGGTGTAGCGTTTGTGCATCGTTTCATCCAGCAAGCCACTGGCCGGCGCCGGCAGTTTGACCGCCTCCGCCGGCACGCCCAATTCCAGCGTCGGCGGCGGCGGTTCGCCATAAGTATCGAGCAATTCCTGGAAGCTGGGGGCCTCCATGCCGGTCTCGGTGCGCACGCCGGTCCAGCGGCTGAAGGTGTGGACCAGTGCCGCCATCGGCCGCCAATGCGTGGCGCGCAACACCTCGTCGCGCTCGCGCACGGCCGCGTGCTCGGCGTCGTCGCCGATCAACAGGCCTTTCTCCAGCAGGCGCGCGATGCACGGGGCGTCGAGCCGTTCCTCGCACGCGGCGCGCTCGCTCCAGACGGTCTGGCTGACGCCGCCGAGCACCATCAATTCGGCCGTATCGATCTCGACTTCGCGGTCCAGGTGCGGCACCAGCGCGATCCATTGCGCGCTGGCGGCCAGCGTGCCGGTGCCGGCAAACAGCGAGGCCCAGTCGATCGCCAGCGCCTCGCGCGACTCGATGTACAGTACGGAGCAGCGTCGTATCTTCATGAAAATCGCCTCCAGAAAAGGAACGGAATCATTGCACATCAACAATGGCGAATTGAGTCTAGCGCATTTTTGCGGCCGCGTACGCATTGCCCGATTGAATTAATTCTCTTGGCAAGCGCGGCCGTTTTGACTTACATTGAAATAGCCTCACCAGCTGTCGCACCTTCCCCCATCGCAACCTTTATCAAAGGAATACATGATGAATACTTCTAGCGAACTCAGCACCGTCCTCGACAAACTGGCCCATGACGACGCGTTCCGCGAGCGCATGCTGGGCGACCCGGTCGGCGCGCTCGCCAGCCTGGGCATCAAGCTGCGCGCGGACCAGGTGCCGTCGGTGCGCAGCCTGCCATCGAAGGAAGCCATCCTGGCCGACCAGACCGCGCTGCAGAGCACGCTGGAAAACACCACCCGGATGGTGCCGTTCCTGCTGACCGGCTCGATGGCCGGCCTGCGCCTGGCCGCCTGATACCTGATACCGGCCCCGGCCACATGCCCCGTTCGCCCATGGCGTGCGGGGCTTTTTCATGCCCGTGGCAGCGGCAGGTTCAGCGGGTCTGCAGGAATTCGATCACCAGCCGGGCGAACAGTTCCGGCTGTTCCCATTGCATGAAGTGACCGGCGTCGGGCAAGGGCACCAGATCGAGCGGCTGGACGAAGCGCCGTTGCTGGCGCTGGAACAGCTCGGCCCCGATGCAACCGTCGCGCAGGCCGTAGATGATCCGCGTCGGCGCGGCGACCTGCCCGAAGATCAGCCGGCGCGACAAAGGACTGGCGATGCTGCGCGGCAGCTGCCGGTACCATGCGAGCGCGGCGCTCAGGCGGCCCGGCTGAGCATAATTGTCCTTCAGCGGACGCAACTGCGCTTCGCCGAAACGCCAGTCCGGCGACCAGGCACGGATCAGCGCCTCGATGCCGGCGAAGTCGTCGCGCGCCAGGCGCCTCTCCGGCAGCAGCGGCAGCTGGAAGGCAAGCATGTAGCTCGAGCGTATCAACTGCCGCAGACGAATATTCAACAGGAAATGTCCAGTGTGCGGCACCGCCGCCGTGACCAGTCGCTCGACGCGGTCCGGCGCCAGATTCGCCAGCGCGTAGGCGGTCACCGCGCCCCAGTCGTGCCCCACCACGGAAAAACGGTTGGCGCCCAGCGCATCGGCCAACGCCAGCACATCGGCGGCCGAATCCTCGACGCGATAGTCGCCCTCCGGCGCCAGCCCGCTGGGCGCGTAGCCGCGCAACGCTGGCGCCACCGCGCGGAAGCCGGCCTGCGCCAGCCGCTCCATGATGGGCAGGAAGCCGCGATAGGTATCCGGGAAGCCGTGCACCAAAATCACCAGCGGCCCCTCGCCCCTGCTGACATAGCCGACGGTCAATCCACCGGGCGCGATGCGCAGGTATTCGACTTGCATGGCTCAGCCCCCCGCTTCGCCGCGCGCCCGCATCGCGGCCGGCCGCGCGCGCATGCGGTCGAGGTAAGTCAACAGCGCAGGCAACTCGTTCAGCAGGCCAAAGGCTTTTAGCTTCTCCAGGTTATAGGCGAGCAGGATGTCGGCCATGCTGAACATCCCGTCCAGCACATGATCGCGGTGCAGCAGGTGGTCGTTGAGCATCGCGCCGCGCTGGGCCAGTTTGCCGGCGATGCTATTGATGCGGGTCTCGTCCCGCAGCTCGGGCGCGACGGCAACCAGGCGGCGCAGCTCGTCGGCGTGGCGGTCGAGCTCCGTCACCGCGAACACGCACCATTGGTAATGCAGGCCGCGCTGAACCAGGTCGGACACAGGCGGCGCCAGTTTTTCATACTTGTCGGCCAGGTAGAGGCAAATCGCCGCCGTCTCGAAGACGGGCTGGCCGTCGTCGACCAGCGTCGGCATCAGCATCAGCGGATGGGCCTTGGCGAATCCATGCTTGACGTAATCGCCGCGCGAGGCGATTTCGGCCAGCTCATACGGCACCTGGAGTTCTTCCAGCGCCCAGCGCACCGGCGCGGAGCGCGAATATCGGTTGTGAAACAAAGTCAGCATGCCATGCTCCATGAAGTCGGACGATACAAATGAAAATCTTAGATAATCATTGTACTCTAACTCAAAAAATGACGGTCACGGCACCGAATATAAAAAATCAGAATTTGTTTGATATTTTTAGCGTTCTAATGTAATCTATTTTTAGCGTTCATAAACACTCTAAGTTAACTACCAACCCATTGGAGCATGACATGACTTTTCTCGATACCCTGGCCCAGCGCAATCAGCACTTTTCCGCCACCGGCTTTACCGAAGGCCTGAAGATGATGCCCTCGGAAAAAACCATCATCATCGGCTGCGTCGATCCGCGCGTGGATCCGGCCGACGTATTTGAACTGCAGACCGGCGAGGCGGTGGTCATTCGCAACGTCGGCGGCCGCGTCACCAAGGCCGCGCTGGAATCAATGGCCCTGGTGGGCAAGCTGGCCAAGGCCGGCGGCAAGGAAGTCGGTCCCGGCTGGAACCTGGTGCTGCTGCACCACACCGACTGCGGCATCAAGGGCTGCTCCCACTTGGCGCCGCAACTGCTGGCGGACCACCTGGGCGTCAACCCGGCCGATTTCGAAGCGGTCGGCATCGCCGACCCGTACAAGGCGGTCGCGCACGACTTCGCCGCGCTGCAAGCCAATCCGGATTTGCCGGCCGGCCTCACCGTGACCGGGGTGGTGTACGACGTCGCCACCGGCAAGGTGGAGACGGTGATGCCGCCGACCGCGCTGGGCGCACCAGCGGCCTGAGCGGCATGAACGCGGGCGAGGGTCTGACCGCGCGGACGGCCTCAGGCAGGTCGCCGCGCGAGCATCTCCGCCACCTCGTCGCACCAGGCGATGTAGGCCTGCTCGGCCAGCACGCCGCGCCGCGTCACCATCAGCGGGCCGGACTGCTTCTCGGTCAGCGCGGCCGCGCGCGCCAGGAAAAATTCCAGCTGGGCCTGATGATCGGCGCGAACCTGGGCGATCTGCTTCAGCGCCACCTCGCGCGGCAGCAGGTCGAAGCACAGCACCCGCAATACCTGCTCATCCTTGATGGCCGGGCGCGGCGATCCGTCGGCCACCCACGCCGCCAGCTTGTCGCGTCCCGCCGCCGTCACGCTGTAGATCGATCGCTCCGGCCCGCGCGTGCCGGGCAGCCGCTCGGAGACGATCAGGCCCTCGCCCTCGAGCTCGCGCAGCGCGGGATACACGGAACTGTGCTCGACCGCCCAGCAATGCTGGCCGACCATTTGCAGCCACTTGGTCAATTCGTAGCCCGAACGCGGCTCATTGTAGATGCCGGCAAGCATTACATATTTCAGCGGCTTTTCCTTAGCCTGCTTGGCTACTTTCACGTCACTCACTCGTCCTACCTCCACTCGGTGACTATGTTTTTTTTGACATAGTCATTGAATCATGTCACTATGTATTTTTCTACATACCTGATTTTACCATGACCATAGGCCTTATCCGCATCGTGTGTTTGCGCTCGGGCGCCGGCAACGGGAGCGGCGCATGAGCGGCTCCAACCTGTCCGCCTTCGGCGTGCGCGAGCGCGCGATCACGCTGTTCCTGATCATCGCCATCGCGGTCGCGGGCGCCTTCGCCTTCTTCCGCCTCGGCCGCGCCGAAGACCCCAGCTTCGTGGTCAAGGTGATGACCATCACGGCCGCGTGGCCCGGCGCGACCGCGCAGGAAATGCAGCAGCAGGTGGGCGACCGCCTGGAAAAACGCCTGCAGGAACTGGAGTTTTATGACCGGGTCGAAACCGCCGCCCGCCCCGGCCTGGTCACGATGAAGCTGTACCTGAAGGACTACATCCTGCCGGACCACGTGCCGGAGCAGTTCTACCAGGCCCGCAAGAAACTCGGCGACGAGGCGGCCAGTCTGCCGCGCGGCACGCTCGGCCCGATCATCAACGACGAGTATTCGGACGTCTACTTCTCGCTGCTGTCGGTGGTCGGCAAGGGCTTGCCGCACCGCACGATGGTGTTGCAGGCGGAGGCGCTGCACCGCTGGGGCTGGTCGGCGCGGTGCCGGCGCTGCTGGCGTTCGGCAAGCCGTTCGGCTTCACCGCCATCCTCGGCCTGATCGGGCTGGCCGGCATCCTGATGCGCAACACGCTGATGGTCGACCAGATCCGCCACGACCTCGACGCCGGCCTGTCGCCGTACGACGCGGTCATCGAATCGACGGTGCGGCGCGCGCGGCCGGTGATCCTCACCGCCGCCGCCGCCATGCTGGCCTTCATTCCGCTGACGCATTCGAGCTTCTGGGGGCCGCTGGCCTACGTGCTGATCGGCGGCGTCGGCGTCGGCACCCTGCTCACGCTGCTGTTCCTGCCGGCGCTGTATTCCTTGTGGTTCAAGGTGAAGCGCAGCGACGCGCAGCCAGCCGACGACAGTCCCATTCCATCCTCTTTCAAAGGAACTTCAACATGACGCAAGAAACCATACTCATCACCGGCGCCGCAGGCAGCGTCGGCTCCACCGCCCGCGAAGCGATCCGCATTTTGCTCGAACGCGGCCACAAGGTGCGCGCGCTGGTGCGCAAGCTCGACGAGCGCGCCGAAGCGCTGCGCGCCATGGGCGCCGAGATCGCCATCGCCGACCTGCTCGACATCATCGCCGTGCGCAACGCCATGCAGGGTTGCGCGGTGGTGTATTTCACCATGTCGATTTCGCCCAGCTACCTGGAGGCCGCGACCAACGTCGCTGTGACCGCGAAAAGCCTGGGCGTCAAGGCCTTCGTCAACCTGTCGCAGATGACGCTGTCGCAGATGAGCGACACCGCCACCACCAGCAGCCCGCAGCAGAAGCAGCACTGGCTGGCGGAGCAGATGTTGCGCTGGTCCGGCCTGCCGGTGGTGTACCTGCGCCCGACCGCCTTCTTCGACGGCATGTTCCTGGTGCAGGGCGCCAAGGGCATCCGCGAGAACGACGCGATCATGCTGCCTTTCGCCAACGGCAAGACCTCGCCCATCGCCGGCGCCGACGTCGGCGCGGCCGCCGCCGAAGTGCTGGCCAACCCGGCGCCGCATATCGGCAAGGTCTATGAGCTGACGGGGCCGGCGTCGCTGACGCTCAGCGAGATCGCCCACGAATTCAGCACCGCGCTGGGCCGCGCCATCCGCTATGTCAACGTGCCGCCGGCGGTGTGGGAAGCCAGGCTGCACGAGGCGCAGTTGCCTGCCCACCTGACCGCCCATCTGGTCACCATGGCCGAACTGCACCGCGACAACCGCTACGACAGGATGACCGACACCTTCCAGCAACTGGTCGGACGGCCGCCGGTGTCGGCCGCCGACTTCGCGCGCCTGCATGCCGCCGCCTTCACGCCGGCATGAGCGCGCCCCTCACCTTCAAGGAAAAAACCATGGAATTTGTTCTCGCTTTCCAGCAACCGATCGAAGTCTACGAAGCCTACGGCACGCCCGAGGCGCACGCGCAATCGCAGGCATGGAAGCACTACATGATGTCGATGGGCGCCGCCGGCGTCCTGCGCGGCGGCAAGCAGCTCGACCCGCGCCGGGCCAGCACCGTCAGCTTTCACGAGGGCCGGCGGCAACTCCGGCACGGCGCCTCCTCGCTGAGCGAGGCGCTGCTCGGCGGCTACGTCGTCATTGAGGTGGACACGCTCGAAGACGCCTTGAAATGGGCCGAACTGAGCCCGAGCTCGCTGACCGGATGTACCGAAGTGTTCCCGGTGCTGCCGATTCCCGGCGCCTGATCCCATCCGAACCAAGCCGACTGGTCCGGCCGCGCCCGGACCTTTTTAATTTCCAACTACGAAAAAATCATGTCCCTTACTTTAGTCAATCAGACCGAGCCTGACGGCCCGCCGGTCGCCCCCGTCAACCGCCTGCTGCATGGCCCCTTGCTGCCCTCCCTGATCCGGCTCGCGCTGCCGACGGTCATCGTGCTGTTCATGACCACCTTGCTGAGCGTCGCCGAAACGTATTTCGTCAGCGCGCTCGGCCTGGACGCGATCGCCGCCGCGTCGCTGGTGGTGCCCGTCATGATGCTGATGACGATGGTCTCCAACGGCGGCATCGGCGGCGGCGTCTCGGCCGCGATCGCCCGCGCCATGGGCGCCGGCCACCAGCACGAGGCCGAAAGCCTGGCATGGCATACCGTGATCATCGGCGCGGTCGCCGGCGCGCTGTTCTCGCTGGTGCTGTTGTCGTCCGGCCCGGCCCTGTACCGCGCCCTCGGCGGCCATGGCGCCTCGCTCGACCAGGCGGTGCTCTACTCCAACATCCTGTTCGCCGGCGCGATCCCGTTCTGGGTCCTGATGCTGCTGCAGGCCGCCCTGCGCGGCGCAGGCAACGTCAAGGTGCCCGCCCTGATCATGCTGGGCGGTGTGGTGGGCGGCCTGATATTGTCGCCGGTGCTGATCTCCGGCTGGCTCGGCGCGCCGCGCATGGGCGTGGCCGGCGCCGGCGTGGCACAGGTGCTGTGCAACATAATCGCGCTCGGCGTGGTGGTGGGCTATATGCGCTCGACCGGCTCGACCTTGCGCCTGCATCCCCATACTTTGCAGGCCAGGCATTTCGCCGCGATTCTTCGCGTCGGCTTGCCGTCGGCGGTCAATGCCGTGATGTCCGCCCTGGCAGTCACCGCCCTGACCGCGGCGGCCGGCGCAGTCAGCGTCGCCGCGATCGCCGGCTACGGCATCGCCTCCCGGTTGGACATGCTGCTGGTGCCGCTCATGTTCGGTTTCGGCACGGCGGCGCTCACCATGGTGGGCACCAATCTGGGCGCGGGCAACGTGGCGCGCGCGCGACGCGTGGCGATCGTCAACGTGCTGTTCGTCGCCGCGATCGTCGGTGTCGTGGGCCTGGCCGTCGCCATGTTCCCGCAGCTCTGGCTGGGCCTGTTTACCGAGGATCCCGCCGTGCTGGCCATCGGCGCCGAATACCTGCAGATCGTCGCGCCGTTCTATGCCGTGCTGGGCGTCATCTTCGAGCTGTATTTCGCCGGCCAGGGCGCGCAACGCATTTTCTGGCCGATGACGGCCAGCGTGGTGCGCTTCCTGTTCGCGCTGGCGGCGATGGTGCTGGTGGTGCAGGGCGCCATGACGCTCAAGGCCGCTTTCATCACGGTGGCCGCCAGCATGGTGGTGGCCGCCTCGGTCAGCCTGTTCGGATTCCTGCGGACCCGCTGGGAGAAGTAAGCGTACAGTCCGCTAACCGCCGCCCAGCGCAGCAAGCTGGCGGCGCAAGTCGGCCGACAGCGCGCGGCCGGCCACCTCGTCGAACGCTTGCTGCGCCGCGCGCCACAGCGGCGTCGCCTGCACGTGGCTGGGCATCGCATGCTCCTCCGTTCAAGCCTTGCCGCGCCGCAGCACCGCGAGCTGCTGGCGGATCGAGAAGAAGTGCAGGAAGATCGCCAGCGGCGCCAGCAAGCCCGGAATCCACACGAACGGCCAGTAGCCGAACGCGGTGAACGGCGCACCGGGCCAGTTCAGGTGGGCCGGGCCGGGCAGCGAACTGAGCGTGGTGAAGATGGTATTCGACAAGATCGCCAGACCCAGCACATTCCAGCCTATCACCGCCCGTGGACCGAGATTGAACCTGGCAATGGCCAGCGCCACCAGCGGCGCGGTCAGTCCGACCAGCACGTCGAAGTTGCGTCCCTCAAAGGTGACCTGGGCCGGCGCTCCGCCCGCCAGGAACAGCCCCCAGAACGCCAGCTCCACGCCGATGCGGAAGGTCTGCATCGCCACCGGCCAGTGCAAGGGCGTGGCCGCCATCAGCCGCCCGAACAGTTTGCTGCGGTGAATCAGCACCACGGCGCTCAGGGCGATCAGCGGCACCAGCGGGAAATGCGGCGGACGGCTGTCCCAGACCGACAGGAAGCCGCTGCGCGCCAGCGCGGCCATCACGGCCAGCCAGGCGAAGATCGCCAACGCCACCGCCGTGGCGAATGCCCCGACCGAGCTCTGCCCCACCCTGCCGGCGATCTTGCCGGCGGCGATCGACACCACGACGGTGACCAATATGGTCAGCACCGCCAGCCATGCATATATCCAGTTCAGCATCACATTCCCCTCAAGTAAATTAGAGTTCACGTACAATCTATAAATAGCTTATACTAAACCTCTAAGTGCAGCAAGCGATATTTATTTAACAGGAAAAATGTGATGAAAAAGTCAAAAATCGATACGGCCGATACACGCAGGCGCATCCTGTCGACCGCGTCCAGGCTGTTCCTGCAGAACGGCCTGGCGGAAACCGGCATTGCCAATATCATGTCGGCGGCCGGGCTGACCCAGGGCGGTTTCTACCGGCACTTCGACTCGAAGGATCAGCTGATCGCCGAGGCCAACATCGCCGCCAACGACCAGATGTTCGACTATTACGCCGTCGCGGTGGCGGGCAAGCAGCCGCGCGAAGCGCTCGATCTTGTGGTCCACCTTTACCTGAACCAGTCGCTGGGCGAGGCGCCCGACTGGCTCTGCCCGCTCCCTAACCTGGGCAGCGAGCTGCGCCATTCGGATCCCAAGGTGCGCAGCATCGCGATGGATGGATATCAGCGGCTGGTGTCGTTCTTCACCACGCTGACGACCGCCATCGGCGTCGCCGAACCGGCGCTGATCGCCGACGCCATCGTCGCGACGATGGTTGGCGCCGTCATGCTCTCCAAGCTGGCCATCGTCCCGGCGACCGCGCACAGCATCCTTGACAATACCAAGCTGGCGGTGAACGCGCTGCTGCAGCCGGCCACGGACGCCACGGCGGCATAAAACGAAAACTCTTGAGTTTTATAGAGTTTGTGTGTAATCTTAATTTAGCTACTGATCGAACGCTAAATTTCTGGCACCCAACTCATTTGACGACGGAGGATTATATGAATACCGCAAGCATGCAGTACCAAGAACACCGCATCCAGACCGAACAGGGGCACTTGTACGCCCGCGAGTACGCCGGCACGGGACCCACTTTCGTCCTGATGCATGGTTTCCCGGACAATCTGCATATTTACGATGAGCTGGTGCCGCACCTGGTCGGCGCCGGACGGCGGGTCGTCAGCTTCGACTTCCTCGGCTTCGGCGCGTCGGCAAAGCCGGAGGGCGCCAGCTACAGCTTCGCGCAGCAACTGGGCGATCTCGAAGCGGTGGTCGCCGCGCTGGGGCTGGACCGCATCATTCCCGTCGCGCACGACGCCGCCGGCCCGACGGCGATCAACTACACGCTGCAGCACCGCGATCGTGTCGCCGAACTGCACATTCTCAACAGCCTGTACGCGCTGAACCCGGCCATCCGCATGCCGGAACTGATCGAAGTCTTCGCCACGCCGAGCCTGCGGTCGCTGGCCACCGCGTTCACCCAGAGCCCGGAGCAGTTCGGCTGGCTGCTCGGCGTGCAGCAGTCGCTGTTCCATGCGACGCTGCCGGCGCACCAGCGCGCGCACTTCCTCGATGTGATGCCCGCGCTGATCGGCGACAATTTCCGCCAGCAGCCGAGCGCCCTGCCGGCCTTCGCGCAACTCAATGCCGACCTGTTCGGAGAGGTGACGCGCAACGTCGCGCGCCTGCCGGAGGTGAAGGCGCTGGACGTGCCGGTCAAGATCATCTGGGGCTCGGCCGATCCCTACCTGGGAACCGCGCTGGCCGAAGACTTCCGCGGCCGCTTCCAGAACGTGACGCTGGACCTGGTCGAAGCCGGCCATTGGCTGCAAATCGACGCGCCAGCCGAGGTCGCCGCGCTGATGACCGGCGCCGCCGCGCAATAAGTCGTCCGCCCAAACAACAGTGGCCATCGATGTCGATGGCCACTGTGCGTTGGGGGAACACCGCTGCGTCAGTCCAGATCGAGCAGCGTGTTGCGCAAGGTATTGAGGCTGTTGACCAGGTGTTCGCTGCCCTCCCCCGCCGAGCCCGCCGCGTCGATGATCTGTTCGACGGCCGCCTCCGCATCATCGAGCAACTTGAACCCGTCCGGCGTCAGCGCGATCAGCATGACCCGCTCATCGGCCATGCTGCGCTTGCGCGACAGCAGGCCGCACTGCTCCATGCGCTTTAATAGCGGACTGAGCGTCGCAGAGTCGAGATACAGCGATTCGCCGATCTGCGACACCGTCATCGCCGGGTATTGCGCCAGTTCCTGCATCACCAGGTACTGCGGCAGGGTCAGGCCGATCCGGCGCAGCACGCGGCCCGATACCCGGTGCATGCTCAGCCACGCGGAATACAGGGCGAGCGGCAAGCGCGGCGCCTCTGCGGCGTGCAAGCCGGCGCGCGCAGCTGTTTGCGGGTGGCTCACTTTATTCACCCGGAATGAAAGACGCGTCGGCGGCCACGGCGGCCAGCTGCCGGTCCATCAACAAATACGTCATGGCCAGGCAGGCCAGCGCGACCCCGGCGGCGGCCAGCGCGGCGCTGCTGAATCCGAGCTGGAAGGCGTCGCGCAACAAGCGGCCCAGATGCTGGTGCAAGGCCGGCGGCAGCATGGCGGTCGCGCCGTCGACGTCGCCGGCGGAGAAGCGCTTGGCCGCCGCCACGGCGGCCGGCCCGGCGATCGCGTAGTGTTCCGCGCCGGCGGCGAAGCGGCTGGTGGTGGCGCCGACCAGCAACGCCCCCAGCCCGGCCACGCCGAACAGCAGCGCGACAAAGCGCGTGGTGGCGCCGATGCCCGACGCCACGCCCGAGCGGTTCGCCGGCAGCGCGCCCTGCAGCGCCTTGGCGGTGTCGCCGTTGAGCACACCGGCCCCGATGCCCGCGACGGTCATGGCGAGCGCGAACAACCAATAGGACGCGTGCGCCGTCGCCAGCCAGCCCATGGCGATATTGGCCAGCGCGGTCACCGCCAGTCCGGCGCTCAGCAAGCTGCGCGAATGCCATGGCAGGTGCACGCTCAGGCGCGGCACGACGAACATCGGCAAGGCGAACGGCAACATGGCGATGCCGGCGACCATCGGCTGGAAGCCAAACGAGTTTTGCAGGTACAGCGGCAGATAAAAAATCATCACTTGCGCGCCGGCGGCATAGCCGACCATGGCGAACACGGTGCCGATGAAGTGGCGCGAATTAAAGATGGCGAAATCGAGCATCGGCCGCCGCTGCCGCATTTCAACGGCGGCAAACAGGACCAGCAAGGCGGCGCCGCCCACGGCGCGCCACAGGATGGGCGCGGAGAGCCAGCCAAGCGCGTTGCCGTCGATTACCGCCCAGGTCACCAGGAACAGGCCGGCGCTGAAGGTGGCGATGCCGGCGTAGTCCAGTCCGGTGGCATCGGGGTCGCGCGATTCGGGGATGCTGCTGATCGCGCCGGCAAACAGCGCGGTGCAGATCGGCACGTTAATCAGGAAGGCCCAGGTCCAGCCGAACAAGCTGGCGATCACGCCGCCGATGATCGGGCCGGAGGTGATCGCGATACCCAGACTGGCGCCCCAGAAGGCGAACGCTTTGGCCCGCGCGACGCCGGCGAAGTTGTGGTTGATGAGGGCCAGCGACGCGGTCAGCACCAGGCTGGCGCCCGCCCCCTGCACCGCGCGCGATACGTTGAGCATGGCCGGCGACACGGCCAGGCCGCAGGCGAGCGACGAGAGTCCGAAAATGGCCAGGCCGATCAGCGCGGCCAGGCGGCGCCCGATACGGTCGCCCAGCGAGCCGGCCGCAAGCAGCAATGCCGCAAACGGCAGCACATACGCGGTGATGACCCACTGCACGTCGGCGAAATCGGCATTGAGCGATTTGGCGATGGTCGGCAGCGCCACCGCCACCACGTTGGAATCGAGCATGACCAGCGAGGAGATCAGCGAAATGATCAGCAGTTGCGTGCGCGGACTGACTGGTCGGATGGGTACGTGTGACATGGCGCTGCTCCGGGTTGGTATCGATTTTTATAGAGTACTTTAAAACTCTAAATTGAGCAAGACAATCCGGAGCATGGCGCCAGGCCTGGCGACGCTGTTTAGTGCGCGGACTTCAGCAGCGCCTTGCTTTTGTCCGCGCCCTTGATCATCGCGTGCGCGGTGGCTTCGGCGCGCGCAAGGATCGCCGTCGCGACAGACGCCTCGGCGGCCATGCGCGACAAGGACACCGCCCCCACCAGCCCGGAGATGATGGATTCGGCCAGGCCGACGTAATCGCTGACGTGCATGCGCATCAGGTGCGAGGCGAACAGCTTCACCAGGCCCGCGTAACCCTCGCTCGCGACGGCCTTCACCTGGGCGTCCGAGTGGCTCAGCTCGCTGGAAAGGTTGGCAAGCGGGCACATGTACACCGGGTTCTCCACCTGCATCTGGTGCAGATAGCGGTGAATGATGACGCCAAGCGCCTCGGGCGCCGCCATGCCCGCCGTCGCGCCGTCGAACATAGCGAACAGGCCGTGGAAGGCGGCTTCGCTGGCCTCGGCGATAAGTTGCTCCTTGGACTCAAAATGCCGATAGAAGCCGCCTTGCGTCAAGCCCGACGCCACCATGACGTCGGCGACACTGGTGGCGCCCAGCCCTTGGCGAATGAACATATTGGATGCGACCGCGATGATGCGCTTGCGCGTTTCAGCGGTATCGGCTTTCGATTTTCTCATGATCTGCTCCAGGTGGACGGACGCTGCGCGACTACATAGAGTTAAATTATACTCTAATTGTGCCGCGCAGGTCGTCGGCTTGTTCAACCAGGGGCGCGCAGTGCGGCGGCGTGCTGCAGGGCGAACTCCTTGATGCTCATCGGCGCCACGCCGGTCAGGGCCTCGATGGTGTTATTGCTGCCGTCGAGCAGGTTGAGCCGGTACTCGGCGAACACCGCGCTCAAATGCCGGACCACATAAGGCGGCACGCCGACCTGCTGCAGGCGGGTCTCGAATGCTTCCGGATCTTCCGCCACATACTGCACCGGCTTGCCGATCGCCTCGCCGACCGACCTGGCGATGTCGCTGTAGCTCAGTTCCTCGGGACCGTACAGGTGGTAGGTCTGGCCGATGTGCGGCAGCGGATCCTGCAGCAGGGTGGCGATCACGCGGCCCTGGTCGTAGGCCGACACCGGGGAATGACGGCCCTCGCCGCCCGGCAGCATCAGCGTGTCGTGGCCGGCGATGATCGGCAGCTGGAACGGATACAGCAGCCATTCCATGAACAGCGTCGGACGCAGGTGGATCACCGGCACGCCGGACCAGTCGAACACGCGCTCGGAGAACCAGTGGTCCTGGGCCGAATGGCTGGCCGAGTCGATGTGGGCGGTGCGCTGCGAGATGTTGACCACCGCCTTGACGCCGGCTTCCTTGGCGGCCTGGGCGAAGTACACCGCAGCCTTCAGGATGTGCGGCTCCAGCGGGTAGACGAAGTAGGCGCTGTGCACGCCGACCATGGCGGCGCGCACCGCCTGGAAGTCCTTGATATCGCCGACGGCGATGTCGACGCCGCGGGCACGCAGCCTGGCGGCGCGCTCGTCATCCTTGCGGACGAAAGCGCGCACGTTGGCGCCCCTGGCCAGCAGCTGGTCGATGGCGAAGCCGCCGGTGGCGCCGGTAGCGCCGGTAATCAGGATCAGTGGTTTAGTCATGATAGTTCCTCGTTGTGGTTGGCTGACTCTTTAAGAGTATGTTTAAACGCTAAATTTAGATTACACATGAGCGCTAACGGTTGCAAGCGTTTTTTTGCACATGCGAAAAAAAATCCAAACGGGCAAAAAAATGCTTGCATCGATTAGAGCATCGCTGTAATCTATTTTTAGCGTTACTTAATACTCTAAATTTAAACCAAGCGGAATGCTCGCTACACCACCCAACTTTGAGGCCCTTTATGAAACCGATTCCCTTCAAACTGCCCCGCCGCAGCATCATCGGCGCCACATTAATGCTTAGCCTGGCTGCTTGCAGCCACCCTGCCCCGCCTCCCGAGCCGCTGGCCAAGGTGGCCTGGTTTACCGCCGAAGCGGGGCAAAGTGACAAATCCGCCTTTACCGGCGTGGTCCATGCACGCACCGAAAGCAACCTGGGCTTCCGCGTCGCCGGCAAGATCGTCGAACGCCTGGTCGATCCGGGCCAGACGGTACGTAAAGGCCAGCCGCTGATGCGCATCGACGCGGTCGACTATGACCTGGCCTCCGGCGCGGCCCATGCCGCCGTCGACGCGGCGCAGGCCAAGCAAGTGCAGGCGGTCGCCGAGGAAGCGCGTCTGCGCAAGCTGCTGGCGTCCGGCGCCGTGTCGACCCAGGCTTACGAGCAAGCCAAGGCGGCGGCCGATACCGCCATCGCCCAGGCCAGGGCCGAAGCCGCCCGCGCCCGCCAGACCGACCACCAGCGCGATTACTCGGTGCTGCTGGCCGACATGGACGGCGTGGTGCTGGAAGTGCCGACCGACGTCGGCCAGGTGGTCGCCGCCGGCCAGACCATCGTCAAGCTGGCCCGCCAGGGCGCGCGCGAAGCGCTGGTATATTTGCCTGAAACCGCGCTGGCGCTGGCCAAGCGCCCGGCCACCGCGACGCTGTACAGCGACGCCGGACAGTCCTTCCCCGCCACGCTGCGCGAACTGGCCGCCGTGGCCGATCCGCAGACCCGTACTTATCTGGCCCGCTACACGCTCGGCGGCGACGCCGGCCAGGCGCCGCTGGGCGCCACCGTCACCGTCCGCATGGACGGCGGCGCCTCGCCGCAGATCGGCGTGCCGGTCAGCGCGCTGGTGGACCAGGGCCGCGGCACCGGCGTGTGGGTCATCGACAGCAAGACCAACACCGTCACGCTGCGCGCGGTCAAGGTAGCCCAGCTGGGCGAAGAACAGGCGCGGCTGTCGCAAGGCCTGGCGCAGGGCGAACGCGCCGTCGCCTTCGGCGGTCACCTGCTCAAGGCCGGTCAAAAAGTTGAATTGCTGGCGCCAGTCAAAACCGGGAGCGGATCATGAGCGGCTTTAATCTTTCAGCCTTTGGTGTGCGCGAACGCGCCATCACGCTGTTCCTGATCATCGCGATCGTCGCCGCCGGCGCCTTCGCTTTCCTGCGCCTGGGCCGCGCCGAAGATCCGACCTACGTGGTCAAGGTCATGACCGTGACCGCCTCCTGGCCAGGCGCCACCGCCGAGGAAATGCAGCGCCAGGTCGCCGACCGCCTCGAAAAACGCATGCAGGAACTGGAAACCTACGACCGGGTGGAAACCACCGCCCGCCCCGGCATCGCCATCATGAAGCTGTACCTGAAGGATAGCGCCACCGCGCAAGCGGTCGAGGACAGCTTCTACCAGGTGCGCAAGAAAATGGGCGACGAAGTGCTCAACCTGCCGCGCGGCGTCATCGGTCCGATCGTCAACGACGAGTATTCGGACGTGTATTTCGCGCTGTTCTCGTTGACCGGCAAGCAGTTGCCGCATCGCCAGCTGGTGCTGCAGGCGGAAGACGCCCGTCAGCGCCTGCTGCAGATCCCTGGTGTGCAGAAGGTCAACATCCTCGGCGAGCAGCAGCAAAAGATCTTCGTTGAGATCTCGCACCAGCGCCTGGCCACCCTGGGCATCAAGGCGCAGAACGTGATCGACGCGCTGGGCAAGCAGAACGACGTCAGTTCCGCAGGCTTTATCGAAACCCACGGCCCGCGCGTCCAGCTGCGTCTGGACGGCGCCGTCAACAGCGTCGAAGCCATCAAGGCCATTCCGATCGCCGCCGGCGAACGCACGCTCAAGCTGGGCGACGTTGCCGAGGTCAAGCGCGGCTATGAAGATCCGGCCAGCTTTGTCATCCGCAACCAGGGCGAAGCCTCGCTGGACCTGGCGGTCGTAATGAAGAAACGCTACAACGGCCTCGATCTGGGCAAGGCGCTGGCCGCCGAACAGAAAAGCATCAGCGCCGCGCTGCCGGCCGGCCTGGAGTTCAAGCTCGAATCCGACCAATCCCGTGCGATCAAGGATTCGATCGACGAGTTCATGATCAAGTTCGTCGTGGCCCTGGCCGTGGTCATCGTGGTCAGCCTGGTGACGCTGGGCTTCCGCGTCGGCCTGGTGGTCGCCGCCGCCGTGCCGCTGACCCTGGCCGCCGTGTTCGTCATCATGATGGCGACCGGCCGCGATTTCGACCGCATCACGCTGGGCGCGCTGATCCTGTCGCTCGGCCTGCTGGTCGACGACGCCATCATCGCCATCGAAATGATGGTGGTGAAGATGGAAGAAGGCATGGACCGCATCGCCGCCGCCACGCACGCCTGGAGCTCCACCGCCGCTCCGATGCTGTCGGGCACCCTGCTGACCATCATCGGCTTCCTGCCGGTCGGCTTCGCCCGCTCCACCGCCGGCGAGTACGCCGGCAACATCTTCTGGGTGGTGGCGTTCTCGCTGATCACCTCGTGGGTGGTGGCGGTGTATTTCATCCCTTACCTGGGCGTCAAGCTGCTGCCGGCAATTCCAGTCAAGACCGGCGGTCATGATGCGATCTACAACACCCCGGGCTACCAGCGCCTGCGCAAGCTGATCCGCTGGTGCGTGGACCACAAGTGGGTCGCCGCCGGCACCACCGCCACCGTGTTCATCGCCGCCATCCTCGGCATGGGCGCTGTGCAGCAGCAGTTCTTCCCGGATTCGGAGCGTCCGGAACTGACCATCGAAGTCAACCTGCCGCCAGGCAGCTCGTTCGGCACCACCGATGCGGTGGTACGCGACATCGAAGCGGCGCTGAAGAAGGAACCGGAAGCCAAGCATGTCTCCAGCTACGTCGGCCAGGGCACCCCGCGCTTCCTGCTTACCATCAATCCGGAACTGCCCAACCCCGCCTACGCACAGCTGATCGTGCTGACCGAAAATGCGCATCAGCGCACCGCCCTGAAGATCAAGATGCAGAAGATGATCGCCGACGGCCGCTTCCCGCAAGCCCGCGTGCGCGCCACCCAGTTCGTCTTTGGTCCGCCGGTGCCTTACCCTGTGCTGTTCCGCGTCGCCGGTCCGGACGTCGCCCAGGTACGCAACATCGCCGAACAGGTGCGCGCCGTGATGGAGCAAAACCCGAACACCCGTGGCGCCCACCTGGACTGGGGCAACCGCACGCCGACCGAGCATCTGGTGCTGGACCAGGAGCGTCTGCGCCAGGTCGGCCTGAACCCGCGCGACGCCGCGCAACAACTGCAGGCGCTGCTTAATGGCCTGCCATCGACCCAGGTCCGCGAAGGCCTGCGCTCGGTCGAGGTGGTGATCCGCACCCCGCGCAGCGAAGGCGCCAACCTGAAAGACATCGGCAACCTGACCCTGACCACCGCGGCCGGCGCCAGCATTCCGCTGTCCCAGGTCAGCCACATGGAAGCCGGCATGGAAGACGCCGTACTCAAGCGCTACAACCGCGAGCCGTTCATCGCCGTGCAATCGGATGTGCGTGACGGCGTGCAGCCGCCCGACGTGACCAAGGCCATCCTGCCGAAGCTCGATGCGATCAAGGCCGGCATGCCTGCCGGCTACCACATCGACGTCGGCGGCGCGGTGGAAGAGAGCGTCAAGGCCAACGTCGCGCTGGCCAAGCTGTTCCCGATCATGATCATCCTGATGCTGCTGGTGATCATGCTGCAGGTGCGTTCGTTCGCCACCATGTGGATGGTGTTCGCCACCGCCCCGCTGGGCCTGGTGGGCGCCGTGCCGACGCTGCTGCTGTTTAACAAGCCGTTCGGCTTCACCGCCATCCTCGGCCTGATCGGCCTGGCCGGCATCCTGATGCGCAACACGCTGATCCTGGTCGACCAGATCCAGCACGACCTGGCCCATGGCGCCACCAAGTACGAAGCCGTGGTCGAGTCGACCGTGCGCCGTGCCCGTCCCGTGATCCTGACGGCGGTGGCCGCGATGCTGGCGTTCATCCCGCTGACCCACTCCAGCTTCTGGGGTCCATTGGCCTACGTGCTGATCGGCGGCGTCGGCGTCGGCACCGTGCTGACCCTGCTGTTCCTGCCGGCCCTGTATTCCTTGTGGTTCAAGGTCAGCAAGCATGACAACCAGGCAGCCGTCGCTGTCGAAGCCGAAACCATCCACCTGATCGAAAAGGAAGCAGCATGAACGCCGTCAAGACCCTGAAAACCGTGCCGCTGGTAATGGCCGCACTGTTGTTGTCCGCCTGCTCGCTGGCGCCGATCTATGAACGTCCGGCCCTGCCCGTTTCCGGCGACTGGCCGGCGGCGGTGGCCCCGGCGGTCCAGGCCGGCGACACCGTGGTGCACGATATCCGCTGGCAGGACTTCTTCCAGGACGCGCGGCTCAAGCAAGCCATCGCCCTGGCGCTGGAACACAACCGCGACCTGCGCGTGGCCATCCTCAACATCGAGCGCGCCCGCTCGCTGTACCAGGTGCAGGCGGCCGACCGGCTGCCGACGCTCAACGCCGGCCTGTCCGGCGCCCGCCAGCGGGTGCCGGACCAGCTGGCGCCCGGCGGCAACGGCGGCGTCCAGAGCAGCTACACCGCCGGCGTCGGCGTGACGTCGTTCGAGCTGGACCTGTTCGGCCGGGTGCGCAACCTGAGCCAGGCAGCGCTGGACCGCTACGCCGCCACCGAGGAAGCGCAGCGCGCCGCGCAGATCAGCCTGGTGGCCGAAGTCGCCACGGTCTACGAGGCGGTGCTGGCCGACGACCGCCTGCTGGCCCTGAGCCGGCAGACGCTGGACAGCCGCACCGAGTCGCACCAGCGCCAGATCCAGTTGCGCGAACAGGGCGCCAGTTCGGAATTCGACCTGCGCCAGTCGGAATCGCTGCTGGAAGCGGCCAAAATCGCACTGGCGCAGACCACGCGCCAGCGCTCGCTGGATGAAAACGCGCTGACGGTGCTGGTCGGCCGCGCCCTGCCGGCCGAGCTGCTGCCGGCGCCGGGCGCGCGCTGGGACAGCGATGTCATGACCGCGCTGCCTGCGGGCCTGCCGTCGGACCTGCTTGCCGCCCGCCCCGACATCCGCCGCCAGGAATCGCTGCTGCGCTCGGCGAACGCGAATATCGGCGTGGCGCGGGCCGCGTTCTTCCCGCGCATCTCGCTGACCGGCGCGTTCGGCTCGTCCAGCAACGAGCTGTCCGGGCTGTTCGACTCGGGCACCCGCGCCTGGAGCTTCCTGCCGCAGATCTCGCTGCCGATCTTCGACGGCGGCCGCAACCGCGCCAACCTCGGCGTGGCCAAGGCCGACCGCGACATCGCGGTGGCGCAGTACGACAAGACCATCCAGGTCGCGTTCCGCGAAGTGGCGGACGCGCTGGCGGGACGCGCCACGCTCGGCGAGGAACTGCGCGCGGTGAAGGCGCAGGAATCGGCCGAGCAGGTGCGCTACGACCTGGCCAAGCTGCGCTACGACGGCGGCCAGTCGAGCTACCTCGAGTACCTGGACGCGCAGCGCTCGCTGTTCGCCGCGCAGCAGCAGACTATCCGCACCAGCCTGGCCGAGCTGCAAAACCGCATCGGCCTGTACAAGGCCCTCGGCGGCGGCTGGACCGAAGCCCAGAGCAAGGGCTGATCCCCGGTCCGCCCTGCCGTCAGGCGGGGCGGACATCCTCAATTGCATTTGCCTTTTTGGAGGGCGTGCGATGAAGCCTGTCCAGTTCAAAGTCGCAAGCCTGCTGCTGGTCGTCACGCACATGGCGCGCGCCGACCCGCCGCATGATGGGAAGTTGCCGCAGATTGTCATGGCCACTTTATCTCCGTCGACCAACACCCCCCCTGTAAATCCCACCGTCGGTCTCTACACCGAAGCGTCGAGCCGGGCCTGGCGCTGTCAGGATGGAACGGCCTGCGCAACAAGGAAGCCAAGTGGCTGGCGAAGAACGCGGGCATCTTCCGCGCGGGCTCCGTCCAGCAGATTTCGCTGTATGCCTATATGAACGCGAAAAACGCCGCGTTGGCAAGCCAACCGGCGGCGGTGTTGAAGGATCTGAAGCGGGAAAACAAGAGCGCCGTGCCGCCGGTCGTGACCGCCGGCGGTACGGTTCGTCGATGAACTTATTGCGCGGCTTTTTCGATCGCGCTGGCCAGGCCGGCGACATCGGTCAGGAAGGGAGTGTGGCCGGTCTGCAGCGTGAAGCTGGTGCGCACCGGGGTGGCCGCCGTCATCTGCTGTTGCAGCCAAGGACTGACGACATTGTCGTTCGCGGTGTGCACATAGACCTTGTCGACCGCGCCGAAGCGTGCCGCAGTCAGGCGGACCGGCGTCGCCATCGGCGCCAGCGGCTCGTCGAGGATCAGGTCAGGCAAGACCTTGCGCAAGCCTTCCGGCGCGCCGTTGGCGAACAGGTCGGCGCGGGCCGCGTAGTTGACGCTGGCCATGCCGTGCGCTTCGTCGATCTTCAACTGCGGGCCGGCTTTGCTGTCGCGGTCGCCGGTGGCCAGCGCCAGCATCGATTCGCCATCGCGCGGCAGGTAGGCGGCAACGTAGACCAGGGTCTTGATTTTTTCCGGCGCGGCTTCCGCTGCGGCCGAGATCGGGAAGCCACCGAAGCTATGGCCGACCAGCACCACAGGACGGCGCTCGCCGGCGATGCCTTTCAGCACAGTGTCGCGGTACAGGTCGAGACTGACCTTGTTCGGCGCCATCGGCGAGCTGTCGCGGCCCGGCAGGTCGATGGCGATCACGCGGTAGCCGTCGGCCGTCAGCCTGGCGGACAGGCCGTCCCAGACGTGGACGTTTTCAAACGCGCCGTGGACCAGCGCGATCGCCGGTTTTTCTGCAGCCATGGCGGAGCCGCCGATCAAAGTAGCCGAGGCGATCATCATCTTGGTAAGTGCTTTCATGTCATACTCCTTAGAGGATTAATTTAGGTTAGGACCACAGAACAAATGATATCGACGCCCCCGCTTCGCGACCATCACCGGGAGACCGCAGTTCATGACTGATCGTCCGGAAAAAAATACCAACTACGGCATGGCGGCGACGCGCACCGATGTGCTGTCGCAAGTCCTCACGCTGATCCGGCTGCGTGGCGAACTGGTCTACTCGGCCAATCTGCGCGGCCCCTGGAACATCGCTTTCCCCAAAGGCGCGGCACACTTCCATTACATCGAACAGGGCGAGGCCTGGGTGCAGACGCTGGGCGCCGCACCGCTGCACGTGCGGCATGGCGACATGGTGCTGCTGCCGCACGGCACGGGCCACCGCATCTGCGACCATCCGTCGACCTCGCCGGTGGACATCGACGTCATCATCGACCGCCACTTCGACCGTTCGCGCTCGGTGCTGGACTACGGCGGCGACGGCCCCTGCTGCCGCATCGTCGGCGGCCTGTTCAACTTCGAGGGCGGCTCGCTGGCGGCGGTCATGGCCGCGCTGCCGATCGTGGTGCACATCCCCAGCGACAACGGCAAGACGCCGGACTGGCTCGATGCGATCGCGCACTTCCTGGTCAAGGAGTCGCACGAGGTGGAGCCCGGTTCGTCGTTGATGATTTCCCGCCTGATCGACCTGCTGGTGATCCGCACGCTGCGCACCTGGGCCGCCAACCAGGCGCGCCCCGGCAGCTGGCTGGGCGGCCTGGGCGAGGAGCGCGTCGGCCGCGTGCTGAGCGCGATCCACGCCGATCCCTACCGGGCCTGGACCGTGCACGAGCTGGCGAATATCGCCGCCATGTCGCGCACCGTCTTCGCCGAGCGCTTCACCGCGCGCGTCGGCGAGCCGCCGCTGCACTACATCAAGCGCTGGAAGCTGACCCTCGCCGCCGACATGCTGGCCACCGGCGGCCTCAAGGTCACCCAGGCGGCGCAGCGCATCGGCTACACTTCCGACGCGGCCTTCAGCCGCGCCTTCAAATCGCATTTCGGCTACGCGCCCAGCGAGGTCGGTCAGCGCTGACGCACTCCCTGCAGGAACTGCTTCAGGCCGCGCCGGGCCTGGAGCTCCGGCGAACGCCCATCGTATGCCGCGTCCGCGCCGAACAGCAGGCGCGTGGTTTGATCGCCCACCAGGCAGTTCAGGAAATGCAGGGCTAGGAAGTCGGCGGGCAAATCGCTGCCGAGCTGCGCGGCGATGTCGGCGCGGCGAAAGAAACGCACCAGCTGCTCGCGCGTCTGCAGCGGGCCGGCGCGGAAAAACGTTTCGGCGAATTCAGGCGTGCTTTCGGCTTCGGCGATCACCATGCGGTACAGCTTCAGATGCTGCGGTTGCGACAGCAATTCGATGTAGCGCAGCGCGAAGTCGGCAAGGATCGCGTCCACGCGGCGCGGATCGCTGTCCAGGTCCAGCATGCCGTCGAAGTAGCGCGAGCGGCCCGCCTCGATCAGGGCGTTCAGCAGTCCCGCCTTGCCGCCGAACTTGACATAGATGGTCCTGACCGCGACCCGCGCCCGCCGGGCGATCGCTTCCAGGCTGACCCTGCCATAGCCCTGGCCCAGGAACAGCTCTTCGGCGGCATTCAGCAGCTTGGCCTGGCGCTCCGCCTTGTCGGCATTGCGCGGGCGTCCGATACGCGCATCAGGCAGCGCCGCAGGAGTGTTCATCTGTTCCATTTTGGCTCGACATCGCAGTCGCGCGGCTGACCCGATCACCACCCTCGTCAGGCGCGCTGCAGCTCGCCGTCGCGGATGCGCCACAGGGACAGCGGATTGCCGTCCCTTACCGCCTCAGGCAGCAGCACGCCCGGCACGTTCTGATAGCTCACCGGGCGCAGGAAGCGGTCGATGGCGGTGGCGCCGACCGAGGTGGTGCGGCTGTCCGAGGTCGCCGGATACGGCCCGCCGTGCACCATCGCGTGCGACACCTCCACGCCGGTCGGGTAGCCGTTCACGATGATGCGGCCCGCCTTGCGCTCCAGGATGGGAATGAAGGCGGCGGCGGCCTGGTAGTCGGCCTCGGCGAGGAACATGGTCGCGGTCAACTGCCCCTCGATATGCTCGGCGACCTCGGACATCTCCGCCACATCCCGGCACAGCACGATCAGCGAACTCGCGCCGAAGATTTCGCCTTCCAGCGCTTTATCGGCCAGGAAGGTGGCGGCGTCGGTTTCGAACAGCGCCGCCTGTCCATCGCATGCCGCCGGGCCGCAGCTGCCGCGCGCCAGCAACTTGACGCCCGCATGGGCCTGGCGCGTCTGCACCGCGTCCTGGTAGGCCGCCTGGATGCCCGGCGTCAGCATCGCGCCGCCGGTATTGCGCTGCACCGCGTCGACCACCGCAGCGCGGAAGGCGCCGATCGCGGCGCCTTCGACAGCGATGATCAGGCCGGGATTGGTGCACAGCTGTCCGGAATTGACCACCAGCGAATCGATGAAGCCCTTGGCGATCGCGGCCGCATTGGCCGCCATGGTTTCCGGGAAGACGAACACCGGATTGACGCTGCTCATCTCCGCATAGACCGGAATCGGCTCGTCGCGGCGCGCGGCTTCCCGCATCAGCGCGACGCCGCCCTGGCGCGAGCCGGTGAAGGCCACCGCCTTGATGGCCGGGTGCCGCACCAGCGCCACGCCCACGGTGCGCCCGTCGCCCTGCAGCATGGAAAACACGCCTTCGGGCAGATTGGCCGCCGCCACGGCGCGCTGGATGACACGGCCCACCAGTTCGGACGTGCCCGGATGGGCGCCGTGCGCCTTGACCACCACCGGGCAGCCCGCCGCCAGCGCGGCGGCCGTATCGCCGCCGGCGACCGAAAACGCCAGCGGGAAATTACTGGCGCCGAACACCGCGACCGGCCCCAGCGCGATTTTGCGCAGCCGCAGGTCGGGACGCGGCGGGGTCCGCTCCGGCAGCGGGCTGTCGAGCGCCGCCGTCATCCAGCTGCCTTCCACGACGATTTTTGCGAACAGGCGCAGCTGGTTGACGGTGCGGTTGCGCTCGACTTCGAGCCTGGCCTTGGGCAGGCCCGTCTCGCGGACGGCCAGGTCGATCAGGGCCGGTCCCAGGTCGGCGATATCCTGGGCGATACGCTCCAGCAAATCGGCGCGCTGTTGCGCGCTGGTGCTGCGGAAGGCGTCGAAGGCCTCGCTGGCCAGCGACGCCGCGAGGGCGACATGCTCGTCGCTCGCGGTGCCGAAGGCGATATCCAGCTCAAGGCCGGTGGCGGGATCGATGGCGCGGAACGGTGCCAGGGCGGCGCGCACCGAACCGCGGCCGATCAACAGTTCTCCGGAAATCTCAGGTATGGACATGCGGCTCTCCAAGTCAAAGCACAAAAACCCTAGTTAGAGTTTTATTGTACTCTTATTTGGTTTTGCGCGCATCCAGTGCGGCTTGCAGGACCAGATCCACTGCGCTTTCCGCATGATTAAGCATGGATTTTTCCGACGCCGCCGACAGCGCCAGCCGGGACACCGTGACCGCGCCCACCAGGGTGGCGGCGATCGCATCGGCGACATCCAGGCTGTTTTCTATTTTCAACTGTTGCAGCAGGCCGGCGATGTAGCCGACCATCCGCTTGTGGCCGGCGTTGGCCACGGCCTTGATCCGCTCATCCGCGTTGGGGAGTTCGCTGCCCAGGTGCGCCAGGGGGCACAGGTGGTCCTGGTTTTTGGACAGCCGCTGGTGCAGGTAAAGGCGGACGATACGGCCGATCGCCTCCCGTGGCGCCAGTCCCGCCACCTGCTTGCCCATCATTTCAAAGATTTTTTCGAAGGCGGCCTCGCTGGCTTCCGCCGCCAGGTGCTCCTTGGATTCGAAATGCCGATAAAAACCGCCCTGCGTCAGGCCCGCCGCCGCCATGACGTCGGCAATGCCGGTCGCCGCAAGCCCATTTTGCATGATGATGATCGATGCCGTATCCACAATCCGTTTTCGGGTCTCCGCAGTTTCAATCTTGGACTTTCTCATATCACTCCGCATAAGTAGCTTTGGAATGTATTTTAACTCGGATGCGATTACCTGGACCAACGGCCCGCGCCCGGCCCGGTCGGCACCATGCCGCGCTGCACCGCCACCACCACCGCCTGCGTGCGGCTGCTGACCTCCAGTTTTTGCATCAGCGACTTGAGGTGGCTCTTGACCGTCCCCATGCCGATGTTCAGCTGACGGGCGATCTCCTTGTTGCTGAAGCCCTCGGCGAGCAGCAGCAGCACATCCTGTTCGCGCCCGGTCAGGCGGCAGGGCTGCAGCAGGTCGGCCAGCGTCCGGCCGGCGGCGCCGTCGAAATAGCAGCGCCCCGCGGCAAGCGCGCGCAGGGCAGCCAGCAGTTCTTCCGCCGCGCAATCCTGGGTCACGTAGCCGCACGCGCCGTTTTGCGCGGCAGCCCGCACTTCCCGCTCGCCGGCGCGCGGCATCACCAGGACCACCGGACAAGACCAGCCGGCGGCCATCAGGCCGTCGAAATCGGTCACCGCCACATCGGCCCCGGCCGCCGACGACGACGGCACGATGCTGACGCCGTCCTGCGCCGCCAGCAGCGCGACCAGGCCGGCCTGTATTAATGGGGTGCGATGTGCAATCAGTACATTGATATTCAAGCTGCGCCTTTCACCGGCTCCGACCTCGCCATCCGCAATATAGAGCTTGACGGAAATCTTAAAATGAAATCAGCATGCTATCATCTTAATGTAATGCGTTGGCAACCGGCAGCGCGGGCGCTGCTTCTTCACGACACTTTTTAACCTCACAGGGTGCGCATCCATGAAAAACGATATCGTCATCTGTTCTCCAGTTCGCAGCGCCATCGGCAGCTTCGGTGGTTCCTTGAAAGACACGCCGGCCACCGCGCTGGGCGCGCATGTCATCGGCGCGGTCCTGCGCCGCTCGGGGATTGATCCCGCCCGCATCGACTCGGTGGCGATGGGAAATGTCGTCCAGGCCGGCAACGGCATGAACGTCGCGCGCCAGGCCTCGATCGGCGGCGGCCTGCCGGTCGGCGTGCCGGCGATGACCTTGAACCGCGTCTGCGGCTCGGGCGCGCAGGCGGTCGCCACCGCGTACGCCGAAATCGCCGCCGGCCTGTCGCGCCTCGTCATTGCCGGCGGAACCGAAAACATGGACCGGGCCCCGTACCTGCTGCCGGGCATGCGCTTTGGCGCCCGGATGGGCAACGCCGAGGCCATCGACGCGTTGCTGATGGATGGCTTGAACGATGCGTTCTCAACCAAACACTCCGGCTGGCACACGGAACATCTGGTCGAGAAATATGGCATCACGCGCGAGGGCCAGGACGCCTTCGCCGCGGCCAGCCAGCAGCGTTTTGCAGCAGCCCAGTCGGCCGGCTGGTTCACCGGCGAAATCGAACCGCTGTCGGTCAAGACAAAAAAGGGGCCGGTCGCATTCGCGGCAGACGAAGCCAACCGTCCCGACACCACGGTCGACACCCTGGCGCGCCTGAAGCCGGTATTCCGGCCGGACGGCTCTATCACAGCCGGCAACTCGCCCGGCGTCAATGCGGGCGCCGCCGCCATGATCGTGTGCGACAGCGAGGCGGCGCGCGCGCACGGCCTGGAGCCGATGCTGGTGATACGCGGCATCGGCGTCGCCGGCGTCGAGCCGGGCTTCTTCGGACTTGGCCCCCTGCCCGCAATCAGGCAGGCGCTGGAACGCGCCGACTGGCGCATCGACCAGGTCGACCGCGTCGAAGTGAACGAGGCTTTCGCCGCCATCGCCATGGTGGTGCGGGATGACTTCAAGATCGATGCTTCCCGCTTCAACGTCGACGGCGGCGCGATCGCGCACGGGCACCCGATCGGCGCCACCGGCGCGATCCTGATCACCAAGGTCGCCCATGCACTGCGCCGCACCGGCGAAAAGCGGGCCGTGGTGTCGATGTGCATCGGCGGCGGCCAGGGCATCGCCCTGTGCCTGGAGCGCGTGTAGCGGAACAAATATGCCTCAGGCCGCCAGGTCCAGCGGCGCCCTGGGAGCGGAAGCGAGCAGGATGGCGACCGCACCTTGCGCGTGGTCGCGGATGGCCTGGGCGGCGGCCGGGTCGTCGCTCAGCTGCGACAGCGACACCGCGCCGACCGCAGTGGAGACGATAGCGTCGGCCACGGCGGCCGCATCGGCGATGCCCAAGCGTTCGACCATCGACGCCATGGCGCCCATCAGCCGGAGCCGCCCTTCCATCGCCACTTCCCGGATATGCGCATCGCTGTGGCGCAATTCGCTGGCGAGATTGGCCAGCGGGCACAGCGCGCCCGGTCCGCATGCCTGGTTCAGATACAGGTGCACGATGGTTTCAATCGCCTGCGCCGGCCCCATGCCCTGCACCGACGCGCTGTAGAAGCGGAACAATTCCTCGTTGGCGGCGCGGTTGGCCTCGGCCACCAGCTGGTCCTTGGAGTCGAAATGGCGGTAGAAGCCGCCCTGCGTCAGTCCTGCGGCGCTCATGACGTCGGCAATGCCGGTCTCCGCCAGACCCCGGGTCAGGAACAGATTCGATGCGATCGAAATAATGCGCAAGCGGGTTTCGGCCGTATCGGCCCTGGACTTCTTCATGCTGGATTCCTCGTTGGCGACACCATAATTTAGAGTTAAATTGTACTCTTATTTTTGTTTGCTATCCGATTTCTGACACGCGCCAACGCCACTTAGATTTCAATAGCACGCTAAATTACCTTGCAATCTCCGATTTGCGGGCATATACTCATTTCATCGGAAGTCGCTCACGCAGCGATTTTATTCAACACTAATACGGGCATATGCCCACATATTGAAAGGCAAGATCATGAGCAACCATCCACACTTTGCGGAACACCGCGTCGATCGCGGCCAAGGCAACATTTATGTGCGCGACTATGCCGGCGCCGGTCCGGCGTTCGTGATGATGCACGGCTTCCCAGACAACCTGCACATCTACGACGAACTGGTGCCGCATCTGGTGGCCGCCGGCCGCCGCGTGGTGACCTTCGATTTCCTCGGCTTCGGCGCCTCGGACAAGCCGGCCGGCGCCCGCTACAGCTTCGCGCAGCAAGTGGGCGATCTGCACGCCGTGGTGCAGGCGCTGCAGCTGGATAAAATCATCCCGGTCGCGCATGACTCGTCCGGTCCTGCCGCGCTGAACTACGCCGTCGACTATCCGCAGCATGTCGCCAATGTGGTGGTGCTGAACGCCCTGTATGGCAACGCTCCCACCCTCAAGCATCCCGAGCTGATCCAATTGTTCGCGACGCCGGAGTTGAAGGCGCTGACCGGCAAGATCCTGCAAACGCCGCAGCAGTTCGCCTTCGTGCTGAACTTCCAGCGCGATAAATTCCAGGAGAACCTGAATGAATCGCAGAAGGAGCTGTACGCCAATTTCCTTGGCCCGCTGATCGACGGTAATTTCCGCAACCAGCCGAGCTCGGGGCCGGCGTTCGCGCAGATGACCGGCCAGTTATTCGCGGAAGAAGCGCGCAATACCTTGCGCCGGGCGGACGTGCAGGCCTTGACGGTGCCGGTGCAGCTGATCTGGGGCGAGACCGATCCCTACCTGAATACCGGCGTCGCCGAGGACATGCTGTCGCACCTGCAAAACGGTAAGCTGCACACGCTGGCCGCCGGCCACTGGGTCCAGCTCGACGCGCCGCAGCAGGTCGCCGAGCTGATGTTGAAATAAAGCGGTTCAGCCTGCCGCGTCGCGCTCCAGGGTCTGAAGCAGCGCGCGCAGGCTGGCGGCGCCAGTCTTGCCGAGGCGCCGCTCCAGGTCCTGCTGCGCCTGCTCCCACAGCGGCGCGGCGGCGGCCAGCACCTTGTGGCCTTGCGTCGTCAGCGCCACGGCGGTTTCCCGTCCGTCAGCGCCCTCCCCCAATTTCAGCAGTCCGGACTTCTCCAGCACCCGCACATTGCGGCCGATGGTGGAACGGTCCAGGCGCAGCTTCGCGCCCAGCTCGGTCAGCGCCAGCGGTTCATGCGCGGCCAGCGTTTTCAGCAGCGTGAACTGGGCCGAGCCGATGCCCATGGGGCCGAGGGCCGTATCGTAGCTGGCCGTAATCTGTCGCGCGGCGCTGCGCAGCGCGGTGTTGTAGCAAAAGGTGGTCATGGAAGCGAGTATATACCCCTTATTTTAACGCGACAAGGCCGCCGCGCCATGCCGGTGTCGCGCGGGCAAAAACTCCCGCAGCAGTCCTTAATCTACCTTGAACACAAAAATCCGCTCCCCTGCAGGGGAGCGGTAAAGGCCACAGGGCGTGGCCTGGAGAGCCGTGGCGCGTGGCGCACGGGTGCGTCCGCCCGCCGTTAGAACTTATAGCGGGCGCCAAGCATGTAACGCGGTCCGGCCTGCGTTACATTCAGGGTCGATGCGAAGGTGCGGCCGTGCTGACGTTGGGTAGCGTCGTTGACGTTGATCGCCTCGAACTGGAAACTCAGGTTCTTATCGAAGTTGTAGCCGATGCTGACGTCGATCTGGCCGTAGGGGTCGGTGTACACCGGCGCCGCGCGGCCGTTGCCGTCCACCGTGGCCGCGAGGAACTGGTCGCGCCAGTTGTAGGCCAGCCGCACCGACCAATCCTTGTTCTCGAAGATGCCCACCACGTTGGCCGAATTGCTCAGCCCCAGAATCGCGAACTGGTCATTGACGTCGGCGTCGTTGTACTTCAGCGGCGAGTGCACATAGGTGTAGTTGGCCTGCACACCGAAGCCGCTCTGGCCGAACATATGCTGCACATTGACCTCGGCGCCGCTGACGCTGGCCGATTTCTGGTTTGCGTAGGTGGTGGTCTGGAAGTTGAGCAGCGGATCGCCCGGCAGTCCGGTGATGGTCCCGTCCAGCATGCCATCGCCCTTGACCCCGGTTTTCTTCACGCCCGGCTGGCCGTCGAAGTTGGCCAGGATGTAGTTGCGGATGCAATTGGTGTCGGCGGCGGTGCAGCCATTCGCCAGCGCCTGCTTGTAGTAGGCGCCGCCGATCGGAGTGTGCAGGCCGTACAGCGACTGCGTGATCAGGGTCTGGCCGGCGTAGTTGTCGAGCTGCTTGCGGAACGCCGCCAGCGACAGCACGCTCTGCTTGTCGTAATACCATTCCCACGAGACGTCCAGGTTCTTGGACTTGACCGGCTTGAGCGCCGGATTGCCGACCGAGGCGGTGCCGCCGGTGAAGACGTTGGCGATGGTGCCCAGCGTCAGGCCGCCCTGCAACTGGTCGTAGCGGGCGCGGCCGATGGTGATGCCGGCGCTGGCGCGCAGCTTCATGTCGCTGCGCAGGTCGGCGTCGAGATTGATGGCCGGCAGCACGTTGGTGTAGGACGCCTCGGTGTTGCTGAAGGCCTGGCCGCCGAAGGTGATCGGCAACTCGTTCTGCGCCACCCACACCACCGCGTTGCCCGGCAGCACCTGGGCGGTGGAATCGACCTTGGTGCGTTCGATGCGCACGCCGACCGACGAGTGGAATGGAATCGCGGTATCCCAATCGGTATCGAAGGCAACGAAGCCGGACGTGGTTTTCTCCTGCAGCGTGCGGTCGGTGTCGGCGCTGGCGAAGTTGGGCAGGTAGGCGGCCTGGTTCCCGACCGCGTTGGCCGTAACCTGACGCACCTTGGCGAAGTCGAAGGTGTACAGCGTGCCGAACAGTTCCGGCGAGTCATGCCCGCCCAGCTTGTTGAAGTACTGCGACAGGACGCTGGACTGGAACAGGTTGGCCGGGTAGTCCGACGCCTTGGTCGCGCCGCCCCAGGTGTTGTTCTGCACGTTCGAGTAGGTCGAGCGGTTGCTGGTGTCGGTGTAGCCGGCGCCGAACTTCAGGTTGGACGCTTCCATCATTTGCAGGCTGGCTTTGGCCTGCGCCTGCTTGATCACCGATTTCTCGTAGCTGTTGTGGAACCACGACCCGGCCGCCTGGATCGGCGCGTTGACCAGGTCGGCGGGCCGCATGCTGAGGATCGGCAGCTCCTTGGTCAGGTCCAGCTTGACCGGGCCGCGGCTGAAGCTGGCGTTCGACAACGCGTTATCGCTGCCGAATGGGCTGTCGGCGCCGGACTCGGCGGTCGAGTGGTGCACGTCGAAATCCACCTTCAGGCCCGGGCGGGCTTTCCACTCGGCGTTGAAGCCGATGGATTTGTTCTTGGTCTTGGTGGCGAAGTCGCTGCCCACCACCGAAATATCCTGCGGCGTCGGATAGACTTCCGAGTAGGTGTACGGGGCGACCACGTGGCCGCTCGGCCAGGTGCTGGTCGAGGTCGGGGTCTGGGCGAACCATACGCTGAGCTCGTTACGCTTGGTCTGTATCTTGTTTTCCGAGAAGGTGTAGTCCAGCGTGGTGGTCAGTTCCTTGACCGGTCGGAACTGGAAGGTCAGCTGGCCGTTGGTGCGCTGCCGCTGCACGGCCGCCACGTTGTAGTTCATGTTTTGCGGAATCGAGTACAACGCGTCCGGCGCCGGACGGTTGGTGATGTTCTGCGCGCCGGGCTGGCCCGGCTGCGGCAGCGTCTGCCCGTCGACGACGGCCGAGCCCAGGTACGGGCCCTGGTAGCCGTTGAACAGGCCGGCGCGGTTGAAGCCGGAGTCGCGCTTCTGGAAGCTGCCGCTCACGGCCACGCCGAAGCGGCCGTCGGCGCTGGTATTGGAATAGATCCCCGAGATCTCAGGCGTGACGGTCTTGCCCTTGGCCGCGTCGGGCAGGTGGTCGTTCGAGGTGTCCTTGAGCGCCTTGGCGCCGACGCTGGCGTGCAGGCCGGGGTTGTCGAACGGCCGGCCGGTGACCACGTTGATGGTGGCGCCGATGCCGCCGGTCGGGCTGTCGGCGCGGCCGGTTTTATACACCTGCAGTTGCGAGATCGCTTCCGACGCCAGGTTGGAGAAGTCGAACGAGCGGCCGGACAGGTCGCTCAGGTCGGTGGTCGGCATCTGGCGGCCGTTCAGCAGCACCAGGTTGAAGTCCGGCCCAAGGCCGCGCACGGTGACCTTCTGCCCTTCGCCGTTGCTGCGGTCGATCGACACGCCGGAAATGCGCTGCAGCGATTCGGCCAGGTTGGTGTCGGGGAACTTGCCCATGTCCTCGGCGACGATGCCGTCGACGATGCCGTCCGAGTTGCGCTTCAGGTTCAGCGTCGATTGCATACTGGCGCGGATGCCCGTCACGATCACTTGCGGGGCGTCGGCGGCGTCGCCCGCCTGTTGCGCGTGGCCCGGCATGGCCAGCACGCCGCAGGCGCTGGCGACGGCCAGGTGCATCAAACTGCGTTTGAATGGTTTTTGCATAATGTCTCCGTTTTTTTATAGGACTATTTTTACGTGGTCGCAATGTTAGTTTCGCTGTTGCGAATGTCGAAAATGTTTGCGATAACATTTCTTGCCGACGCGATAAATGTAGTCCTTTGATTTCCTTTTAACTAATAATTTTTTAAGGGCGCTTGATACCGGAAATGATATCGGCCAGGCGCCACGGCGGCGCCGGCGCACACACGGCCGGCGGAGAACACCGGGATCTGGACCAGTCCGCGCGCCGTCGCGATGCTGGCCGCCTCGGTGCGGCTGCTCGCGTTGAGCTTGGCCATGATCGCCTTGACGTGGGTCTTGACCGTGCCGGCGGCGATCTCCAGATGGCGCGCGATCAACTTGTTGCACAGCCCTTGCGCCAGCAAGCGCAGCACCTCGTCTTCGCGCCCGGTGAGGACGATGTGGTCGCCGACGCCGGACAATTGGCATGCCACCTGAGGACAAAGATAGGTCTCGCCGCGCGACAGCGCGCGCACCGCGCGAACCAGTTCCTGCAAAGGCGAACTCGTCAACACGAAGCCGTGCACGCCACTCATCAGCGCGCGGCGCACCGCATGCTCGCGCGCGATCGCGGCGATGGCCAGAACGCGCGCCGGCTTCAGCCGCCCCCGGTAGTCCCAGCCGGACATGGCTGCCGCCACGCACTGCGCGTGTGCATCGTCCGAGACGATCACGTCCACCGCCATCGGCAGAGCCGCGCGGTCGCCTTCCACCACGTCGATGCCGGCCGCCTGTTGCAGCGCCACGCGCGCGCCTGCCTGCAACAGCGGCTCGGCGATGCACAGGTACACCGTAATCCGGCGTTGCGCTTGCTCGACCTTCATACCGCGCTTCCCGCCAATTGCGCGATGGGCGAGCGCATCATCTCCGCTGCCGGTTGCGCGTGCCACTCGACCGTCCTGGCCGGCTTTCCATAAGCATAGCCCTGCCCGGCCGACGCGCCATGGCTCACGGCGATGACCTCGGCATAGCCTGTTTCGATTCGCTCCACCAGCAGGGTCGCCTTCAATTCCTTGGCCAGCGACGCGGCGGACTGCAGCACGGTGCGTCCCCACGCTGGCAGCTGCTCGGTGGCGAGCGGGGCGACCACCTTCAAGATGGACGGCCGCAGTGCGCGCGCCCGCGCCGCGGTCGAGTAACCGATACCAAAGTCATCCTGAACGATGCCGATCCGGCGCGCCCTGCAGCATTCGGCGAACGCCTGCAGCGCTTGCAGGTCGATTTGCCGGGTTTCGGTGATCTCCAGGTAGAGCCTGGAACAGAGGTCGAGGTGTTGATCGAGCTGGCGCAGAATCGCGTCGGCGAAAGTGGCGATCGAGGCGCAAGAAATATTGACCGCCAGCGAGATGTCGCGGTGGCTTTGCAGCACGCTCTGCGATGAACTGATGGCATACAGGTCGACCTCGATGATCCAGCCGTGCTGCTCGGCCTGGATACAGATGTCTTGCGGCGTGGCGTCATTTCCTGGTCGGAACAGAGCCTCAAAAAAAAGAATCCCGCCGCGATCAAAGTCCACCACCGGCTGGTAGGCCATAAAACATTCAGGCAATCGGCAAAGACTCATATGGAATAAGGGCTCCTGTTATTTTGCTCGGACAATTGGTGCGGGCCGGCCGACCAATCGGCCCACATCTTATGCCGCTGCCGCCCCGGAGTTAAAACAAATGATGCTTGTAATGGCAACCAATATGATTTGTTTTCGAATGCGCCATGTTCCTTGTAAAATCGGTCTGCGCAAGCCAGACGCCCTCCGTGCCCCATAGCGAGAACCAATTGATTAATCGTATTATTGATCCTGTGCTCATGCACATGTTCGTCTACCTGCACGAGGAAGGAAGTTTCAGCGCCACCGCCGAACGCATGCACCTGACCCAGCAGGCGGTCAGCGCCCAGCTCAAGCGGCTCGAGGAAATGACCGGCCGCACCCTGGTGCAGCGCTGCCACCAGCGCATCGCGCTGACCCGCGACGGCGAGGCCTTGCTGATCTCGGCCCGGCAGGTGGTGGAGATCTCGCAACGCATCCGGCATCAGTTCTCCAGCGTGCCGCTGGATGGACTGATCCGCTTCGGCGTCACGCCGGGGATAGGCCCGTCGCTGCTGTTCCCGCTATTGAGCGAGCTGCGCCGCGCCCACCCCAGGCTGGAGGTCCGCTGCCAGACCACGCACAGCAGCCAGTTGCTGGCCAAGCTCGATGCCGGCAGCCTTGACGTCATCGTCGGCGCACAGCGCGACGGCGATGCCAACGGCGAGGTGCTGCGCCGCGAGCGACTGGTCTGGGTCGGCGATGTCGAGAATCTGGTGCGCCCCGGGTCGGCCGTTCCGCTCGTCATGCTGCCGTCCCCGACTTTCTTGCGCGAGCATATTTTTTCCAGCCTCGGCAACGCCGGCTTCAAGTGGACGGTCCATTCCGAATGCGACGATTCGGTGTCGTTGCGCGTGGCCATCCAGGCCGGCTGGGGCATCACACTGTTCAATGAAGAAATGATCCTGGCCGAGCCGTCGTTTCCACACGATCGGGGAAGCGGCCTGCTGCCCGATCCCGGCCATGTGGAATTTTTCATGCGCTTTAACCCCGCCGGCCGCAACCCGTCGATCGCCCCGTTTGTGGGCATTCTGCGCAGCACGCTCTCGCTGCAGCAGTGACGCGGCCTCGACTCAATGTGAAATCGCGCATCACCATGTTGAAGGTGGCTGCGGGTGCCGCTTGGCGCAAGCGATCACAACATGCAGCCGGGCCGTTAGCCGGACACTACCGCGCGAGTTCAGCCAGCTCGTATCCGCTGCTGCGCCCGCCGGCCGCCGTTTTGCGCAAGACGCCGCGCGCCACCAGATCGGTGATGTCCCGCAGCGCCGTATCCGTCGAACACTTGGCGATGGCGGCCCATTTGCTTGTCGTGAGCGTTCCCTCGAAGCCATCGAGCAATTTGTTGAGCAATTTGACCTGCCGTTCATTCATCGGCGCTTCGGCCCACTGCCGCCAGAAGCGGGCCCTGGCCAATACCGCGTCAAGGCCGAGGTGAGCAAGTTCGACAGCGCTTTGCAGCGCGCCGAAAAACCAGAGCAGCCATGCCGTCACATCCATCGAGCCCTTCTGCGTGCGCTCCAGGATCTCATAGTATCCCTTACGCTCTCGCTGGATCTGCGCCGACAAGCTATAAAAGCGCTGCGGACTTCCCTCCGCGCGCGCCAGCAACAAGTCGCCGACGGCCCTTGCGATGCGGCCGTTGCCATCGTCAAAGGGATGCAGGGTGACCAGCCATAGGTGTCCGAGGCCGGCCTTGATCAGCGGCGGAACATCCGACGCGGCGTCTATCCAATCGAGAAACAATGTGGTCGCCGCCTCTAGCTGTTGCGCGGGAGGCGCCTCGAAATGGACGCGCTGACGGCCGACAGGCCCGGAGACCACCTGCATGGGGCCGTTGGCGTCGTCGCGCCATCGTCCGACATTGATTCTCGAGAGGCCCGAATACCCGGTTGGAAACAGTGCGGCATGCCAGCCGAACAGCCGCTCGCGCGTGACGGTCCCGTTGCAATTGACCGTGGCGTCCAGCACCATCTCGACCACACCCTCCACGTGGCGATCCACCGGCGCGAGGGCCCCTATGTCGACGCCCAGGCGGCGGGCGATCGACGAGCGCACCGATGCGACATTGAGCGTCTCGCCCTCGATTTCGCTGGTCTTGACGACATCCTCGGTCAACGCCGCCAAACTGGCCTGGTCGCGCAATGCCAAGCCCACGTCGGCCAGTCGCCCCACCAGTCGCCCCTGCGCCCGGCTCACTTCCGCCATGGGGGAGGCCAGTTGCGCGAGGTCGAACCGCCAATATGGCCAGTCCCCGGCCTCCCAGATATATTTATAATCGCCGCTATTCATGCGGTGATTATCGGCCGCATTCACCGCACGCGCAAGATATTTACCGCACAATCTGCGGAGAAAAAAGACGTCTATTTACCGCTGGGGCCTCGGCACGCGCCAGTTCGCAGCAGGAAACAACGGTGGCGACAGCCGGAAACCGGACGGATATGAAAAAACCCGCCGAAGCGGGTTTTTAAGGTTCTGGCGGAGACGGTGGGATTCGAACCCACGATACAGGTATAAGCCGTATGCATCCTTAGCAGGGATGTGCCTTCGGCCACTCGGCCACGTCTCCTAGCTGATCGCTCAACTATTGTCTTTTCCGGCAACGTTGCCGCGCTGGATGGGACGACCGCTATAGTAAAGCCCCTCCTCCATTTGGTCAAGCCGTCCGCCTTGATGGCATCTCAAGTCAACACTTCCAAAGGCCGCCTTTTTGAGGGCCAACATAGTTGAGCCTGCCCGCCTTACGAGTTTGGCGCTGGCACGTTCGACCGCACTGAGCGACTTGCCTGCCTGTGCCGCCACTTCGGCAAGCATCATACTTGGGTTATCCGTCAGATATTTGGGAATCGCATCAGGCGTTTTCACCGGCGTTTCAACCGAAGCCGCAGATGGAGGCGAAGCAAACTGAAACTCCAACGGGAACGCCGTGCTGTCGCAATCGAATCTCGGAGCAGGACCGCCATCAGCAAGACTTGCCCGGCGAATAAGGTCGATGCCACGGCCCCACGACTCGATGAGGCCTGCCAGAAACAGATGACGGCCTGGCGCAGAGCCACACCTGATTGGCGCTACCGCTCCGCCGCCTTTGTAGCTGATCGGGCTTGGGTGGGAACGACCACCATTTCCGACCAGTCGCGGCCGGCGTCCGTGTGCAGATTAACCGCCACCACGATGCCTGGAATGTCGCGTACTTTGTGGGGATGTCTTCGAGCAGCTTGGCCGCATTGGACACGCCGGCTGTCTCACCATTATCGTCCTTGCCAGTGACCAGTGCACTGCCCCCAGCTTTGGCACCCGCCCGGACTACTTCCATTCGCATGGTCGGACACCGAGTAAGGCTGTCTTGCGTCATCGGAGGCGCATGGGTGACGCGGGCGTCGCGCGCCCTCGGCGCGCGGGGCTGGCGCTTCGCGCCAGCAATCGGGCGATTCGGAGAGGGTTGGGCCGGCACGGCCCAACCCTTCGAATCCCACCGTCTCCGTCCGAACAAAAAAAAATGGACTCCCGCAGGGGAGTCCATTTTCTTTTGTTCTGGCGGAGACGGTGGGATTCGAACCCACGATACAGGTATAAGCCGTATGCATCCTTAGCAGGGATGTGCCTTCGGCCACTCGGCCACGTCTCCTAGCTGATTGCTCAACTATGTCCTTCCAGCCAAACCGCACTGAAGCAGACGACGGCCATAGTATAGACCAGGACCGGATTGGTCAAGGCAACATGGCCGTTTTTTAGAAAAAATTACGCCTTTTCCAGTTCGAACGCTTTGTGCAGCGCGCGCACGGCCAGTTCCATGTATTTTTCATCGATCAGCACCGAGATCTTGATCTCCGACGTCGAGATCATCATGATGTTGATGCCTTCTTCCGACAAGGTGCGGAACATCTGCGACGCCACGCCCACGTGCGAACGCATGCCCACGCCCACCACCGAGATCTTCGACACCTTGGCGTCGCCGGTGATGCTGGCGGCGCCCAGTTCAGCCTTGGTGCCGTTGAGCACGTCGATGGCGCGCTGGTAGTCGTTGCGCGAGACCGTGAACGTGAAGTCGGTCTTGCCATCCACCGACTGGTTCTGGATGATCATGTCGACTTCGATGTTGGCGTCGGCCACCGGGCCGAGGATGTGGTAGGCCACGCCCGGACGGTCCGGCACGCCCAGCACGGTGATTTTGGCCTCGTCGCGGTTGAACGCGATACCGGAGATGACTGCTTGTTCCATGTTCTTATCTTCCTCAAACGAAATCAGGGTGCCCGAGTTGGCTTCTACTTCCAGGTCCAGCATCGGGTCGGTCAGCGACGACAGCACGCGGGTCGGCACGCGGTAGTTGCCGGCGAATTCGACCGAACGGGTCTGCAGCACTTTCGAGCCCAGCGACGCCAGTTCCAGCATTTCTTCAAACGTGATCGCCTTGAGCCGGCGCGCTTCCGACACCACGCGCGGATCAGTCGTGTACACGCCGTCGACGTCGGTGAAGATCAGGCATTCGTCGGCCTTCATCGCGGCGGCGATCGCCACGGCCGAGGTGTCCGAACCACCGCGTCCCAGGGTCGAGATGTTGCCGTGCTCGTCCACGCCCTGGAAGCCGGTGATGATGACGATCTTGCCGTCGTCCAGGTCGCGGTTGACCTTTTCGTTGTCGATCGACTGGATGCGGGCCTTGGTGAAGGCGGAATCGGTTTTAATCGCGACTTGCCAGCCGGCGTAGGACACGGCTTTTTTGCCGATCGCCAGCAGCGCCATCGACAGCAGGCCGACCGAGACCTGCTCGCCGGTCGAGGCGATCATGTCGAGCTCGCGTGGGTCCGGCTGCGCCTGGATTTCCTTGGCCAGCGCGATCAGGCGGTTGGTCTCGCCCGACATTGCCGATGGCACGACGACGATGCGGTGCCCGGCGTCATGCCACTTGGCGACGCGCTGCGCCACGTTCTTGATACGGTCCGTCGAACCCATCGACGTTCCGCCATATTTGTGCACGATTAAAGCCATAACAGAGAGTTTTCCGCTCAAATAAAGGTAAATGGAACCCTTAACTCTACATGCCGCACTGCAAAATAACAAGTCAAAAAACTCATAATGTCATACCGAATAGACATATCTACATACAAAATTTGGTAGATGAGCCTGTTGTCTATACTGCCTGCCAGCGCAGCCGCAGGCGCCCTGCCCCGGCCGTCAGCTTGTTGCAGTCCATGCCGATGCCGGCGGCGAACAGCACCTGCTTCGGCGCGCTCACCACCGGCAGCCGGGATCGCTCCCATGCCGGGATGTCCAGCGCCTGGTAGTGGTACTTGAGGCCGCGCGTCGGCCGGTTGTGCGCCGGCTTGAGGCGCTCGCCGCCACGGCGGAATTCGATCAGCAGTGGCTGCGTACGCAGCCACTCCGGGTCGAGGCCGTCCTCGCCCTCCCCGGCCGGGTCGAAGTGCAGCACGCCGCCGTAGGCCGGAAAGGCCATTTCGGTTTCGCCGTTCCATTTGAAGGACGTGCCCGGCTCCTTGTCGAACTCGTCTTCGCGCGTGCCTTCCAGATCTTCCAGCTTGGGGGTGATGTGCAGGCGGTCGCGGTGGCGGCGCACGTGGCAGTCCGGGTGCGTGACCAGCGGCTGGGCGCCGTCGCGGGCTTCCAGCAGCTGGGCCAGCATCTCGGCCAGCCAGGCCGCACTCGGCATGCGCAGCTTGCGGACGTGGAACCAGTGGCGCAGCATGTTGTAGCTGCGGTCGGTGCTGAGCATGCGCAGCTTGCTGATGTCGATGCAGTCGCCGTCCAGGCACAGCGCCAGGTCCTGCTCGGCCAGCTCGGTCAGCAGGCGCTGCGCCGATTGGGCGTGCTGGGCGCTGCGCGCGAAGCGCTCCTGGAAGCCGGGGAAGGCTTCAGCCAGCGCCGGCATCACCTTGTGGCGCAGCGCGTTGCGCGCGAAGCGCGGGTCGTCGTTGGATTCATCGTTGATAAAGGCGATGGCATGCTCGGCCACATAGGCGGCCAGTTGCTTGCGCGACACCGGCAGCAGCGGACGCGCCATGACCAGGTCGGGATTGCCCAGCAGCTCAGGCGCGGCGTTGGCGGCGTCCATGCCGGACAGGCCGGCGGGACCGGAGCCGCGCAGCAGTTGCAACAGCACGGTTTCGGCCTGGTCGTCCTGGTGGTGCGCGGTCAGCAGCAGCTTGACGCCGTGCTCGGCGCACAGCGCGCCCAGCGCGGCGTAGCGCGATTTGCGGGCGGCTTCTTCGGTGCCGGTCTTTTCCTTGCGCACCAGCGTCACGCGGCGCGCTTCGAAGCGGATGCCGAGCGCGCCGCAGGCTTGTTCGCAGTGCGCAAGCCAGGCGTCGGCGTTGGGGCTGATGCCGTGGTGGATGTGGAAGGCGTGCAAGCTCACGCCGTGCGCCTGGGCGTAGCCGTGCGCCAGGTGCAGCAGCGCCGACGAGTCGAGGCCGCCGCTGAGGGCGATCGCCATCGCGGACGCGCCGCTGCGCTGCAAAGCGGCGCCGGCGGCCTGCTCGAAGGTTGAGGACAAGGTCGGGATCTGCTGCTTCTTCAATTGCTGCTCCAAAATGCAAACCGGGGGCAAGCGCCCCCGGTTGGTGATTATTCCGCGCCTTACCCCTAAGACGAAGGGGTCGGACCCCGTACGGGGTCCGACCCCGGCCGGCGGTGTGCGGGTTGCGGCGGTGCCGCTGGCGTGCGTTATTCTTGTGGCGTGGTTTCTTTGAACTTACCGTAGCTCATCAGCTTCTCGTGACGGGCTTCCAGCAGGTCCTTGGTCTTCATGCCGTGGAACTGGCGCAGCGAGTCCGCCAGCGCGCGCTTCAGCAGCGTGGCCATCTGCTTCGGATCGCGGTGCGCGCCGCCCAGCGGTTCGGTGACGATCTTGTCGATCAGGCCCATCGCCTTCAGGCGGTGCGCGGTCAGGCCCAGCGCTTCGGCCGCGTCGGCGGCGCGCTCAGAGGTCTTCCACAGGATCGAGGCGCAGCCTTCCGGCGAGATCACCGAGTAGGTCGAGTATTGCAGCATCAGCACCGCGTCGCCGACCGCGATCGCCAGCGCGCCGCCGGAGCCGCCTTCGCCGATGATGGTGGCGATCAGCGGCACTTTCAGTTCCGCCATCACGTACAGGTTGTGGCCGATCGCTTCCGACTGGCCGCGCTCTTCAGCGTCGATGCCGGGGAACGCGCCCGGCGTGTCGACGAAGGTGAACACCGGAATGCCGAACTTCTCGGCCAGCTTCATCAGGCGCATCGCCTTGCGGTAGCCTTCAGGCTTCGGCATGCCGAAGTTGCGCAGCGCGCGTTCCTTGGTGTCGCGGCCCTTCTGGTGGCCGATGACCATGCAGGACTGGCCGTTGAAGCGCGCCAGGCCGCCGACCACCGACAGGTCGTCCGCATAGGTGCGGTCGCCGTGAAGTTCGTGGAAGTCGGTGAAGATTTCGTTCACATAGTCCATCGTGTATGGACGCTGCGGGTGGCGCGCGATCTGCGCGACCTGCCATGGGGTCAGCTTGGCGTAGATGTCCTTGGTGAGCTGCTGGCTCTTCTTGGCCAGGCGGTCGATCTCCTCAGAGATGTCGACGGCCGAATCGTCTTGCACGAAACGCAGTTCTTCGATCTTGCCGTCGAGTTCAGCAATCGGTTGCTCAAAATTGAGGAAGGTTGTTTTGGTCATTGTAGCTCCGTGTTTATTCTCAGCCGGACGGGCATAAAAATGCCTCGCACCGCGATTAGAGTATCTATTCTACAGCAACCGGGTCGAGACTACGCCATAAGTACCAGGTGGCGACGGTCCGCCAGGGCTCCCAGTTGGCCGACACCTCGCGCGCATCGCTGCGCGACACCGGCTCGCCGGAGAAATAATTCTGGCTGATGCCCTGGATCAGGCCGGGGTCGTCGAGCGGCAGAACGTTGGGACGCAGCAGATTAAATATCAAAAACATCTCGGCTGTCCAGCGGCCGATGCCGCGGATTTGCACCAGCTCAGCGATGACGGCTTCGTCGTCCATCTGGTCCCACTGGCTGGTGTGGACGCGCTTGTTCTTGAAGTGGTCCGCCAGGTCGAGGATGTACTCGGTCTTGCGCTTGGACAGGCCGCAGGCCGCCAGTTGCTCGGCGCCGGCCTTGATGATCTGCGCCGGCGTGCATTTCGGGCTGACCAGCAGCAGCTTTTTCCAGGCGGCGTCGGCCACCTTGGTGGTCACCTGCTGGCCGACGATGGAACGCGCCAAGGTGGTGAACGGGTCGTCATGGCCGACCAGGTACAGGTCGCCAAATTGCGGGATCAGCTTTTTCATGATGCGGTCCCGCTTCATGAGCTCGATCTTGGCTTCTTCCCAGTACGGCGGAACGGCCGATACCGGGCCGCCTGCGCCCTCGTTATCCTTGGCGGTGACCATTATGCGCGGCGCCAGTTGGTGGTGCCGTCAGGCTTGTCTTCGAGGATGATGCCGGCCGCCAGCAGCTCGGCGCGGATCTGGTCCGATTCGGCGAAGTTGCGCGCCTTCTTGGCTTCGCTGCGCCGGGCGATCGCGGCCACGATGGCGCCGTCGCCCGAGGTGTCGGCGCCGCCCACGGCCGCCTGCAGGAACTGCTGCGGCGTGCGGCCCAGCAGGCCGATGACGTCGGCCAGGCCCTTGAGCTGGCGCGCCAGCAGCGGCGATTTCGACTTGTTCAACTCGCTGACCAGGTCGAACAGCACGGCGATCGCCACCGGCGTGTTGAAGTCGTCGTCCATCGCCTCGGCGAAGCGGACCGCGTGCGGCTCGCTCCAGTCCAGTGCGGCGCCGTCGCCTTCAACGCCGTCCAGCGCCGTGTACAGGCGGGTCAGCGCGACGCGGGCGTCGTCCAGGTGCACGTCCGAATAGTTCAGCGGGCTGCGGTAGTGCGCGCGCATGATGAAGAAACGCACCACTTCGGCGTCGAATTTTTTCAGCACGTCGCGGATAGTGAAGAAGTTGCCCAGCGATTTGGACATCTTTTCGTTATCGACGCGCACGAAGCCGTTGTGCACCCAGTAGTTGACCATCTGATGGCCGAACGCGCCTTCCGACTGCGCGATCTCGTTTTCGTGGTGCGGGAATTGCAAATCGGCGCCGCCGCCATGGATGTCGAAGTGTTCGCCCAGCAGCGCCGAGCACATCGCGGAGCACTCGATGTGCCAGCCCGGACGCCCCTTGCCCCACTTGGAATCCCACTTGACCTCGTCCGGCTCGGACTCCTTGGACGCCTTCCACAGCACGAAGTCGAGCGGATCGCGCTTGCCGGTGTTGACGTCGACGCGCTCGCCGGCGCGCAGGTCGTCGAGCGACTTGCCGGACAGCTTGCCGTAGTTGGGGAAGTTGCGCACCGCGTAGTTGACGTCGCCGTCCGAGCCCTGGTAGGCCAGGTCTTTCGATTCCAGCGTCTCGATCAGCGCCAGCATCTGCGGCACGTATTCGGTGGCCTTCGGCACCAGCGTGGCCGGCAGGATGCCCAGCGCGCCGGTGTCCTCGTCCATGTAGCGGGTGAAACGCGTGGTCAGCTGCGAGATCGTCTCGCCGTTCTCGACCGCGCGCTTGATGATCTTGTCGTCAATGTCGGTGATGTTGCGGGCGTAGGTGACTTCGTAGCCGGAGGCCATCAGCCAGCGGTACATCACGTCGAAGGCCATCATCATGCGGGCGTGGCCGATGTGGCAGTAATCGTAAATGGTCATGCCGCAGACATACATGCGGACTTTGCCAGCCTCGATCGGAACGAAGGTCTGCTTGTCACGCGCCAGCGTGTTGTAAATCTTTAAATTGCTCATCGGACTCTTGCGTTTTGCTGGGTGCCTCGGGCAATACGATGGCCCGGCGCGTCATCGGAAACGGCGCGCGCCAGTGGTCATCGTCAGCCTGGGGGAACCTCGGGAATGTTCTTGTTTCCACCTTCTAAGGGGTAGAATGGAACAAGTATAGCATTGATAAAAACAGCATAGGCCTCATCTGTTACGGGATTTTGCCTATCCAACACTTATTAGAGGAAGCAACAATGCACCAAACCCAGCCAACGCTGTTCGGTAAATTGATGACCATGTTCGCCGGGATGGCCCTGTCCGGCGCCGTGCTGGCAGCCCCCACGGCGGCGCCGGTGTCGGCCACGCCACAGGTCGAGATCAAGACCACGATGGGCGACATCGTCGTCGAGCTGGACCACGAAAAAGCGCCCAAGTCGGTCGACAACTTCCTCGCCTACGTCAAGAGCGGCTTTTACAAAGGCATCATCTTCCACCGCGTGATCGACGGCTTCATGATCCAGACCGGCGGCTACGATGAAAAGCTCAAGGCGAAAAAGACCAACAAGGCGATTCCGATCGAATCGCAGAACGGCCTGCTGAACAACAAGTACACACTGGCGATGGCGCGCAACGGCGATCCAAATTCCGCCACCTCGCAATTCTTCATCAACGTGGACAACAACGACGCCTTGAACTACCCGGGCCGCGACGGCTTCGGCTATGCCGTGTTCGGCAAAGTCATCAAGGGCGAAGAGGTGGTCGACAAGATCAAGGGCGTGCTGGTGGACGACAAGGGCATGTTCCAGAACATCCCGGTGATCCCCGTGGTCATCAAGTCCGCGACGATTTTGAAGACACCGATCCAGCCAAAACAGTAAAATAGCGCCCTGCCGCATTCTTTAAACTACTCAGGATAAAAAAATGACCAACGTAATCATCACCACCAACCATGGCGCCATGACCGTCGAACTGAACGACGAACTGGCCCCTAAATCGGTCGCCAACTTCCTGGCCTACATGGAAGCGGGCCACTACAACGGCACCATCTTCCACCGCGTCATCGACGGTTTCATGATCCAGGGCGGCGGTTTCGAGCCGGGCATGAAGCAAAAGCCGGCCGACGCCACCGTCGAAAACGAAGCCAAGAACGGCCTGAAAAACGAGCCGTACACGCTGGCCATGGCCCGCACCTCGGCGCCGCACTCGGCATCGGCGCAGTTCTTCATCAACGTCAAGAACAACTCCTTCCTGGACTACCCAGGCCAGGACGGCTGGGGCTACGCGGTCTTCGGCAAGATCACCGCCGGCACCGAAGTGGCCGACGCGATCAAGAAAGTCAAAACCACCCGCAGCGGCATGTTCGCCGACGTGCCGGCGGAAGACGTCATCATCGAGAAGATCGAACTGGCTGCCTAAGTCAATGGACCAGGTTTGCGCGCTGTTCATCTCTGATCTGCATCTGCAGCCCGCGCACGCCGCCACCAGCGAAGCGTTCTTCGACTTCCTGGAGCGGCATGCGCGGCACGCGCAACAGCTGTACCTGCTCGGCGACCTGTTTGAATACTGGGCCGGCGACGACGACATCAGCGATCCCTATCACCAGCGGATCATCGCCGCGCTGCGCCGCGTCAGCGACGCGGGCGTGGTGGTCCACTGGATCGCCGGCAACCGCGATTTCCTGGTCGGCGCCGGCTTCGCCGATGCCGCCAACGTGATCCTGCTGCCGGAAACCTGGGTGGCCGAGATCGCCGGCCTGCGCGTCGTGCTGCTGCACGGCGACGCCCAATGCACCCAGGACGTCAAATACCAGGAATTCCGCGCCATGGTGCGCCAGCACGCTTGGCAGCAACAATTCACCGCGATGCCGCTGGCGCAGCGCAAGGCCATCATCGCCGGTCTGCGCGCCGACAGCCGCAAGGAACAGGGCGATAAATCCTACGAGATCATGGACGTGACGCCGCAGGCGATCGCCGACGTGTTCGCGCAGACCGGCACCGACGTCATGATCCACGGTCACACCCACCGCCCCGCCCTGCACGTGGTGGACGGCAAGCGCCGCTACGTGCTGCCGGACTGGGAAGCGGACGCCGTGCCGCCGCGCGGCGGCTGGATCGCCATCGACCAGCACGGCAACATCTCCCGCCACGATCTCAGCGGCAAGACGCTCTAAAAGCGCCTCGGCGCCCTCCCGCAAGCCCTCCCTCAGCACCACCCAGCCCGCCCGGCGCGGCTGCGCTGGCCGTCGGCCGCCCATCAAAAATATCAAATAAACTTAAAATATTGAAGTTTATTAACAAAATCATTGTTTTCATGTTTTTAGAGACACAAAATCAATAAATTTGTTTTATTTGTTTATTTCCGTGTGGAAATGTGAGATTCTTCGACCTGTCTGATGCGCAAATGCACCGATGCAAGCGTCAGGCTCAACCACACTGGAGAAAACATGCCTCACTACAAAAATACTTCCGCCGCCGCGCTGCCCGCGACGCGCCTGCTGGCCGTCCTGGTGGCCATGCTCTGTGCCGCAGGCGGCGCAGCAGCGCAAGACAACGACAGCATCTTCAGCGTCAGCGGTTTCGGCACCGTCGGCGCCGCCCACTCTTCGCAAACCAAAGGCGACTACGTGGCCGACCAGTTCCAGACCAAGGGGACCGGGTACAGCGATTCGTGGAGCGCGTCGACCGACAGCAAACTGGCGGCGCAGCTCGACGGCAAATTCGGCCACGGGCTGTCGATGGTGGTGCAGGTGGTGGCCGCGCCGCGCACCAACGGCCGCTTCTCGCCGCGCATCGAATGGGCCAACCTGAAGTATGACGTCACGCCCGATCTGAGCGTCCGCGCCGGCCGCATCGCGCTGCCGACGTATATGTCGTCGGAAACCCGGCTGGTCGGCTACACCAACTTCATGATCCGCCCGCCGGTGGAGACTTACAGTCAATTCAACATCACCAATTCCGACGGCATCGACGCCAGCTACCGCTACACCGCCGGCCCCACGACCAACCGTCTGCAGGCATGGCTGGGCAAAACCGAAGTCGACGCGATCGGCACCAACGGCAGGGTCATCCGCGGCATCAAGGCCACCCGGATCGAAGGCGTGGCCAACACCGTCGAGTACGGCGCGCTGAGCGTGCGCGCCAGCGCCATGCAGAGCAAGGTGGAACTGATGGCGGCCCCCGGCTACATGCTGCGCCCCTTGAGCACCATCTTCAGCCTCGGCGCCACCTACGATCCGGGCCAGTGGTTCGTCCAGGGCGAGGTGTCGCGCTCCAAGCTGGGCACCATCATCCGCTCGCAGCTGGCCAGCTACGTCACGGCCGGCTACCGCTTGAACAGCCTGACGCCCTATGTTGGTTTCTCCCACGTCCAGCCCGACGACGATCTGGTCAAGCTGTCGCTGCGCAAGCAATCGACCGCCTCGGCCGGCCTGCGCTGGGACTTCCGCAAGAACATGGACCTGAAGGTGCAGCTGGACCGCGTCTCGCTGTCCAAGGGCAGCGATGGCTTCTTCACCAATGCGAAACCCGGACTGGCAGGCGGCAGCGCCACGGTCGCCAGCTTCGCCGTCGATTTCATCTTTTAAGGCAGTTACATCATGCAAATCAAAATCAACAACACCTGCGGCGCCGCGCTGCTCCTGCTGACCGCATTGCTGGCGCGCCCTGCGCTGGCCGAAGTGGCGGTGGTGGTCTCGGCCAAAAGCACGGCGACGGCGCTGACGGCCGACCAGGCCAGCGACATCTTCCTCGGCAAGAGCAACGCCCTGCCCGGCGCGGGCCAGGCCGTGCCGATCGACCAGGCCGAATCCTCGCCGGCGCGGGAAGAGTTTTACCACAAGGGCGCGGGCAAGAACCTGGTGCAGGTGAAAGCCTACTGGTCCAAGCAGATTTTCGCCGGCAAAGGGCAGCCGCCGAAGGATGTCGGCGACAACGCCGGCGTCAAGGCCCTGGTCGCGAGCAATCCCAACATGATCGGCTACATCGACAAAAGCGCCGTCGATGGCACGGTCAAAGTCTTGCTGACGCTTAAATAAGAAGCTTGCCGGCGGCGCCTGCAGCGCGCCGGCTCAAAAAAGGAAAGCCATGAATATCAAGAGCAGAATCTGGTCCCTGCCGCTGGTCTCGACCATCGTCTTCGGCATCGGTCTGGCGGTGTCGGTGTACGTCGCCAACAGCGCGCTGGCCGCCATCGAGCGCACCGGACAGGTCGACTACCCCGCGCTGAGCCAGGCCGGCGCCCTGCGCGCCACCATCCTCGCGGTGGAGGACGACCTGAAGAACGCGGTGATCGAGGGCGACCGCAAGCGGCTCGAATCGGCAGGCGAAACCGCCGCCAGGATCGACGCACAAATCAAGCGTTTCGGCGCCATCGACGGCCGGGCGGACGCGGCCGCGAAGCTGGGCGGCGAGTTCTCGGCCTATTACCGCCAGGCCACCGCGGCCACCCGCATCATGCTGGAAATGGACAAGGGCGACGGCCCGGCCGCCATCGCCGCCATGCAGGCGGCGCACAAGAAGCTGCGCGCCGACCTCGACCAGGCGGTCAACGATAGCCAGACCGAGTTTGACGCCGGCATCGGCCACAGCACCGCCGGGGTGCGCATGGTGCTGGCCGTCAGCGTGGCCGTCGCCGCCCTGGTGATCGCGGTGCTGGCCGGCGCCTCGTGGTTCGTGGTGCGCGCCATCTGGCAACAGCTAGGCGGCGAGCCGGAATATGCGCGCACCATCGCCCGCGCGGTCGCCGCCGGCGATCTGTCGATCAGCATCGTGGCCGATGCGCGGCACGGCGACAGCCTGCTGGCGGCGCTGGCGGAAATGCAGCGCCGGCTGGTGGGCATCGTCTCCGGCATTCAGTCGTCGGCGCAGGAGATCCGGCTGGCGTCCGGCGAAATCGCCAGCGGCAATGCCGAGCTGTCCTCGCGCACCGAATCCCAGGCCAGCAATATCGGCGGCGCGGCGCAAGCGATGCGCGAGCTGACCGCGACCGTGCAGCAAAACGCCGACGGCGCCCGTCACGCCACGGAACTGGCCAGCGCGGCGTCCCGGGTGGCCGAGCGCGGCGGCGACACCGTCGGCCAGGTGGTCACCACGATGAACGACATCAGCGCCTCCTCCCGGAAGATCGCCGACATCATCAGCGTCATCGACGGCATCGCCTTCCAGACCAACATCCTGGCCCTCAACGCCGCGGTCGAGGCGGCGCGGGCGGGCGAACAGGGGCGCGGCTTCGCCGTGGTCGCCTCCGAGGTGCGCAACCTGGCCCAGCGCAGCGCCAGCGCGGCCAAGGAGATCAAGTCCCTGATCGATGAATCGGTCAGCACCGTCAGCGCCGGCAGCGCGCTGGTCGAACAAGCCGGCCTGACGATGCGCGAAATCGTCAGCTCGGTGCGGCAGGTCAATGTACTGATCGGCGAGATCAGCAACGCCAGCCAGGAGCAGAGCAGCGGCTTGGAGAGTCTGAACCGCAGCGTCCACGAGATGGACGACGCCACCCAGCGCAACGCGGCCATGACCGAGGAAGCGGCGGCGGCGGCCGGTTCGCTGCAGGAGCAGTCGGCACGGCTGAGCGACGCGGTCGGCGTGTTCAAACTCGCCGCCGGCCCGGGGGCCCCGGCCAGCCCGGCGCGGCAGGCGCCGGCGCTGCGACTGGCCGGCGGCCGCGACCATCGGGGTTTTCTTGAGCCGGGGCGCCACCGCGCCTGAGGCGCACGTGGCGCGGCGGCGACTGCTAGCGCCGCGCGCCGCCGCCGGCCGCCATCGCCGCATTCAGGCGCCGGATCAGCGGCTGGTTGAGCTCGCGCGTGTGGCGCGTCCAGCGCTCCATGGTGCGCTGCAATTCGGCATACAGGGCGTCGGCCTTGGCCGTGTCGCCCACGCCGGCCGCCCAGATCGCGAACTCGGCCTGCGCGGTGAAGCTGTTGTAGCGGCCCAGCGCGAATTCGAACTCCGCCCGCGCCTCGTCGTCGCGGCCGGCCGCCGCCAGGGCTTGCGCCAGCAGCAGTGACACTTGCTCGGCGCGGAAATGGGCGTCGCTGTTGCGGATGGTTTGCAGATGCGTCACCGCCGCCGCCGCCCGGCCGCAGGCCAGCGTGGCGCGCGCGGCGCCGAAGCGGATTTCCAGGTCGCCCGCGAACGGGCCTTGCAGGCAAGCCTCGTAGGTCGTGGCCGCCTCGTCGGCGTTGCCCGCCTCCAGCAGGGCGCTGGCCAGGCGCATCTGGTTCTGCGCGGTCGGCGTGTAGTCGTAGGCATCGCGCGCCTCGCGCAGTTCGCGGCCCGGATCGAGCGTCCTGGCCGCCGCCGTCACGGCCTTGCGCGCGCCGTGCTGCAGCTTCGAATTCGGCAGGTAGATCGCGATGAAATACACCACGCTGCCCAGGCCGGGAAACATAAAGAGGATCATCAGCCAGTACATCTGCTGGCCGCTGCGGATCACGTGGACCGCGAAGAACAGCGCGATCAGCACGTGGATGCCAATACCAAAAATTGCCATGACTCGCCCCAACAATGGAATAGTGAGGCGAATTGTAATGGATTACGCGGCGACCGCGGCGGGCTGGCGCAGCCAGGCGGCGGCGTAGCGCCCCAGGCGGCCGATGAACACGCCGTTGAACACACCGTATAGCGTGGTCACGCCGATGGCGAACGGCAGGCTGTGCGGCAATTCCGGATGCATGGCCGACACTACGGCCACCGTGTACTTGGTGAAGAAAATCGCCACCATCAGCGCCAGCGGGAGCCAGCTGCCGCACTGGTGGATGGTGCCGGCGGCGCGGTCGACGGCGATGTCGCCGCTGCCGAGCCGCCACACCAGCGCCGTGCCGGCCAGCACGCCGACCGCCCAGACGCCCCACACGCCGCTGCCCAGCGCGCCGCTGCCGCTCATGCCGGACAGCGACAGCGCCAGCATCACCACCGGAATCACAGACAATTTCAGCAACGAGACCTCGCGGTCGCGGCTGGCCAGGTAGCCGCGATACAGCAGGAAGGCCAGCAGGGCCCAGACGTAGACAGGAGTGTGGGAAACGATTTGCTGAATCATGGAGAGCTCCGCAGGTGTGGTGAAGGTGTGGCCACTATGCCCTGCCCGCCCGGCGCCCGGACCGCGATGCGACGAAATGCGCCGGCGCGGCGCGAGATGCGTTATGTCAGCGTCAAGGGATCACTGCGCCGGCTGCAAATTGGCGACCAGGCCGCCGGGACGCGTGTCGATGCCGGTCAGCACGAACTGCACGCCCGCGTAGCGCAACTCTTCCGGCTTGAAGGCATGCACCGGCACATCCTTGATGATGTTGTCGCTGAGCAGATTGGCCACGCTGGCCAGCTGGTTACGCTTGCCCTCGTCGAGGTTGTCGAGCACGAAGCGGTCCACGTGCGCATCGGCGATGTAGATGGCGTTGCGCGGGCTGTCGACCCGCACGCGGCCGGAGATGGCCATGCTGCCGTGCCAGGCCTGGCGCGCCAGCAGCGGCGTCACGGCGAGGTCGAAGCTCAGCGCCACCCGATTGTTCTCGGCCAGCACCGCCAGCCGTGGCTGGCTCAGCTCGACATCGAACACGCCCAGCACGCGGTGATGGATCGGGAACTTGCGGTCCAGGTCGCGCTGCAGGCGCTCCTGCGGCAGCTCGACCTGGCGCGGGCCGATCAGCGCGGCGCAGGCGGCCAGCAAGGCCACCAGCATCAGTGGCGCGGCGAATTTTGCATAACGGCTAATATTAATCATCTGACTCTTCCGGAAACGTGACGCGATAGTATGAACCATACCCGCATAGGCTGCGCAAGCTGGAGTATAGACAGGGAATCGGCGCCCCGTTTTCCTGTTGACGGCAGTCATCTGGAGCGCTACGCGCAGGTGCTCAACGCGGTGGAGATCAATTCGTCGTTCTACCGGCCGCACCAGCCCAAGACCTACGCGCGCTGGGCCGACGGCGTGCCGGACGATTTCCGCTTCTCGGTCAAGCTGCCGCGCAGCATCACGCACGACGCCCGCCTGGCCGACATCGCCGACTTGCTAGCCCGCTTCGCCGGCGAGGCCAGCGCGCTCGGCGACAAGCTCGGCTGCGTGCTGGTGCAACTGCCGCCCAGCCTGGCGCTGCACCAGCCCGTGGCCAACGCGTTTTTCCAACGCATCAACGATGCCTTCCATTGCACCATCGCCTGCGAGGCGCGCCATGCCAGCTGGTTTTCCGACGACGCCACGGCGCTGCTGCAGCGCCACCGCATCAGCCGCGTCATCGCCGACCCGCCGGCCGGCCAGCCCGGCCCGTATGTGCCCACCACGGACACCATCTATGCACGCCTGCACGGCAGTCCGAGGATCTACTATTCCGCTTATGACCAGGACTATCTGGACGGCGTGGCCGCCTACGTGGCCGGCAAGGACGCCTGGGTCGTCTTCGACAACACCGCCTCCGGCGCCGCGCTGCCTAACGCGCTGTCGTTAAAACAACAGCTGGCATAAACCGCTTGTTTTTTTGATTCCTAGTGTTATAGTTCACTACAACACCACTTCATTAACACAGATCAAGGGGTACACATGTATGTCCACAATAGGCTGGAATGACAATGCGCCGATTTATCGGCAGCTCAAGGACCGGGTCGTCGGCATGATGCTCGACGGCCTGCTCAAGCCGGGCGACGCCCTGCCCTCCGTGCGGCAGGTCGCCGCCGATTATCAACTCAACCCGATCACGGTTTCGCGCGCCTACCAGGAGCTGGTGGACGAAACCCTGGTGGAAAAAAGAAGGGGACTTGGCATGTACGTTACCGACGGCGCCCGCGACAAACTGCTGGCCAGCGAACGCGAGCGCTTCCTGCGCGAGGAATGGCCGGCGATGCTCGAACGCATCCGCCGCCTCGGCCTGGAACTGGAAACGCTGCTGCGCGCCGCCGCGCCCGGAGGTGCGGCATGAGCGCCATCATCACCGCGTCCAACCTGAGCAAGCAGTACGGCAAGAAGCCGGCGCTGGACGGCGCCAGCTTCACGGTCGAGGCCGGCCGCATCGTCGGCCTGATCGGCCCCAACGGTTCCGGCAAGACCACCACGCTCAAGGCCATCCTGGGCCTGACCCAGTTCGACGGCGAGCTGTCGGTGCTCGGCATGGACCCGCGCACCCAGCGCGAGGCGCTGATGAACGAGGTCTGTTTCATCGCCGACGTCGCCATCCTGCCGCGCTGGCTCAAGGTCAAGGATGCGATCGCCTTTGTGGAAGGCGTGCATCCCAAATTCGACCGCAGCAAGGCGGAGAAATACCTGGCCCACACCAAGCTCAGCCCGGACATGAAGGTCAAGGCCATGTCCAAGGGCATGGTGGTGCAGCTGCACCTGGCGCTGGTGATGGCGATCGACGCCAGGCTGCTGGTGCTCGACGAGCCGACCTTGGGCCTGGATATCCTGTACCGCAAGCAGTTCTACCAGAACCTGCTGGAAGACTACTTCGACGAGCACAAGACCATCCTGATCACCACCCACCAGATCGAGGAAGTCGAGCACATCCTGACCGACCTGATGTTCATCCAGGACGGCAAGATCTCGCTGTCGGCGTCGATGGACGAGGTGGGCGAGCGCTTCACCGAGGTGATGGTCGAGCCGCAATTCATCGCCGCCGCCAACGCGCTGCAACCGCTGAGCCAGCGCACCGTGTTCGGCAAGGCCATCATGCTGTTCGACGGCGTCCAGCGCGCGCAGCTGTCCAACTTCGGCGAACTGCGCACGCCCAGCGTCGCCGACCTGTTCGTCGCGACCATGAAAGGAACCTACGCATGAAAACCATGAAATGGCTGATCAAGCGCGAGCTGTGGGAAAACAAGGGCTCGCTGGTGTGGGCGCCGACAGTGATCGCCTCGCTGCTCGGCATGCTGGCCTTGGTCGCGATCTTCCTCGGCAAGAACGTCCAGTTCAACGACGAGGGCCAGGCGATGCAGATCGGCAAAGTCACCATCGAGGGCGCGATGCGCTCGCGCATCGCCGAGACCTTGTCGCAGGCCTATGTCGCCTCGGCGATGCCGGTGTTCATGATCCTGAGCCTGCTGGTGTTCTTCTACTGCCTGGGGGCGCTGCACGACGAGCGCGCCGACCGCAGCCTGCTGTTCTGGAAATCGCTGCCGGTGTCGGATCTGACGACGGTGCTGTCGAAGGTGCTGACGGCGGTGGTGGTGGCGCCGCTGATCACGATGAGTATCGGCATCGTGCTGTCGCTGGTGATCCTGCTGGCCGCCTGCGCCTTCTTGCTGGCGCACGGCACCAACCTGTTCGGCGCGGTGCTCGGCTCGGCGGACTTCTACCTGGCGCCGCTGCGGCTGGTGGGGCTGCTGCCGGTGTACATCCTGTGGGCGCTGCCGACGGTGGGCTGGCTGCTGATGGTATCGAGCATGGCGCGCTCCAAGGTATTCCTGTGGGCGGTCGGCACGCCGGTGGTGACGTCGCTGTTGCTGCTGTGGGCCGAGAAGGCGCTGCATTTCGGCTTCGACGCCGGCTGGTTCGCCGCCAACGTGGTCAACCGCATCCTGCTGGGCGTGGTGCCGGGTTCATGGCTGGTGTTCAGCAAGGACACCGTCTCGCTGCCGCACGAAGACAACAAGCTGGCGCTGCCGGATGCGATCTTCAACGCCTCGTGGTCGACGCTGGGCGGCGTCAGCGTGTGGATCGGCGTCGCGGCCGGCGTGGCGATGATCGCCGTGGCCGTCTGGATGCGCCGCCGCCGCGAAGAGGGTTGAGACCATGGCGGCCATCAAAGCGTATGTCGCCGCCCTGCTGCTGCTCGCCGGCCTGATCTGCCGGCCGGCGGCGGCGCAAACCGCCGCCGAAGCGCCTGCGGCGGCCGACGCCAAGCCTGTCGTCACGGAAGCCGAGGCGCCGTCGCTGGTGGTCATCAACGGCAGCCGCAGTCCGGAGCTGCAACCGTATCGCTACATGCTGTCCGGGCTGGACGCCTTCGACGACTACCACGCGCTGGCGCCGGCCGCGACGGAGGTGCGCTTCCGCCTGCGCGGCAAAGGCAAGGCGCCGGCGGACGTGCTGAACGGCGCCGCGGTGCGCCTGTCCGGCAACGAGACCGACATCGCGCTGCCGCTGACGGACGCCGGCTACTTCACCCTGCCGCGCAACAAGGCGGCCGAGGACGACAACGCCGACGTGGTGACGAACCGGAAAAAGAACTACCTTGGGTGGAATCCCGACATCCGCAGCCCCGGCGTACCGGAAGGCATGCGGCGCCTGGGCGATATCCGGCTGGAGTGCCGGGTGATGGTGGCGGTGGCGAAGAACTACATCCCGTTCCTGCTGCGCGCGATGATCAACACGCTGACGCTGACGACGGACTGGTGCGGCTTCAAGGACTTCAACCTGCACGTCTACGCCGACCACACGCTGACCAGTGCAACGCTGGTCGATGGCGAGCGCCGGGTAGAGCTGAAACTCAACGACGAAGGCACCGCCTACTTCGTCCCGATCGGCAACAAGAGCTACGCCAACGACGCGCTGATCGAGCTGAAATAAAGGACGGTGTCAGTGCCGACATTCGGACACGAGCTCTACCGTAATGCGCGCATTACGGTAGAGCTCGTGTCCGAATGTCGGCACTGACACCGTCTTTATTTTTATTCGAACTGCTTGCGGAATTCGGCGAACTGGGCGGTCAGGTCTTCGACCTGGCTGCGCAGTTGCTGCACTTCCTGCTCCAGCGCGCCGATGCGCGTGCCCTGCCCGCCCGAACTCACCGATCCGCCCAGGCCGGCTGCGGTCTCTTCGCGCGCCAGGGCTTCTTCGCCGCCCAGCAGCTGGCCGTAGCGCGGTTCCTTGGTGCCGGGCGCCAGCGCCAGGCGCGACACCAGCGGCGGGTATTTGTCGATCAGGAATTGCAGCGCCAGCTCGACGTCTGCCACCGACTTGAATTCGTGCACGCGGCCGCTGCGGGTGCGGATCTCGCCCGCCGTCTGCAGCCCGCGCAGCATCAGGATCGTCAGCACCGCCAGCTTGTCCTGCTCCAGCGACCATTTGATGCGCATCCGGTGCTCGTACTTGGTGACCCGCGCGCCGGCCTGCGTGATGCCGTTGACGTACTTGCCCTGCATTAGCCGCTGCAGCACTTCGGCCACCGTCTCTTCCGACAGCGACATCACCGGATCGCGGCTCGATAATTGATTGCAGCCGTTGACGATGGCGTTCAGCGACAGCGGATAGTTGTCCGGCGTCAGCGCTTCCTTTTCGGCCAGCACGGCCAGGACGCGGATTTCAAACGGGTCCAGTATTTCTGCGCCTTCGGGCGTTGTTTCCATGTGCGGTCCTTATTCGACGAGCTTGTTCAGTTGGTCGGAATTCAATTTATCACATTCGGGCACGCCTTGACATTGCAAGCCCGCCGCTTTCATCGTGGCGAGTATCCGCTCGATCTGCTGCTCCTGTTTGACGGCGTGGTCGATCAGGCCGTGCAGCGCCTTCGACAGGGGGTCGTCGCCGTTCGGTGTGACGCCGTACGCGGAGAACAGGTTGACAGTGGCGCCGAGCACATCCTTCTGCACGATATGCGCCGGGTTGCCGACCGCCGTCGCGCCGGCCGGCACCGGCTTCAGCAGCACCGCGTTCGAGCCGACCTTGGCGTATTCGCCCACCGTGAAGCCGCCCAGCACCTTGGCCCCCGCGCCGACGATGACGCCGCGCGCCAGGGTCGGATGGCGCTTGGTGCCGGTGTGCAGCGAGGTGCCGCCCAATGTCACGCCCTGGTAGATGGTGCAGTCGTCGCCCACCTCGGCCGTCTCGCCGATCACCACGCCGAAGCCGTGGTCGATGAAGACGCGCCGGCCCATCGTCGCGCCCGGGTGGATCTCGATCCCGGTGATGATGCGCGCCAGGTAAGAAATAAAACGGCCCAGCCATTTCATCCTGTGCCACCAGCACCAGCTGGCCCAGCGGTGCATGACGATCGCCTGCAGACCCGGATAACAGGTCAGCACCTCCCAGGCGTTGCGGGCGGCGGGATCGCGTTCGATGATGCTGTTGATGTCTTGGCGCAGGTGGTGGAACATGGGATGAAAGTGTAACGGCTGAAACGCTCATGTTAGCGTATCTGCATGGGCGATGCTGGAGGGAGTCGGGGGCCGCAACCCCGGCAAACCAGGGTCAGACCCCTGCGGGGTCTGACCCTTACGGCGGAGCGCCCCGGGGTTAGCCTTCGCGGGCGAGACGCTGGCGGCGCGCTTCGTACAGACAGACGCCGGAGGCGACCGATACGTTCAGGCTTTCCACCGAACCGAACATCGGGATCGAGACCAGCATGTCGCAGGTCTCGCGGGTCAGGCGGCGCATGCCCTCGCCTTCCGAACCCATGACCAGCGCGGTCGGGCCGGTGAAGTCGGCTTCGTACAGGCCCTTGTCGCCGTCGTCGGAGGTGCCGATCAGCCAGATGTCGCGGTCCTTCAAATCGCGCAAGGTGCGCGCCAGGTTGGTGACGGTAATATAAGGCACGGTCTCGGCCGCGCCGCTGGCGACCTTGGCGGCCGTGGCGTTCAAGCCCACGGCGCGGTCCTTCGGCACGATCACCGCGTGCGCGCCGACGCCGTCGGCCACGCGCAGGCAGGCGCCCAGGTTGTGCGGATCGGTGATGCCGTCCAGCACCAGCAGCAGCGGCGGGCCGTCGATGGCGTCGAGCAGTTCATCGAGGTTGCGCGCCAGCGACAGCTGCGACGCGAACGCGATCACGCCCTGGTGACGGCGGGTGCCGACGATCTTGTCCAGACGGGCGGAATCGACCGGCATGACGCGCACGCCGGCGGCCTTGGCGTTGGCCACCAGGTCCTTCATGCGGCGGTCGTCGCGGCCGATGTCGATGAAAATCTCTTCCACGGAGGAGGCCTCATGACGCAAACGCGAGGTCACCGCATGGAAACCAAAAATCATTTTATTCTTACTCATTTATCGCTTCTTTTTACTTTTTGAGACAGGCTTGGCTGCTCGGGGTGCTACCGCGGCACTCGCCGCGGCATTAGTCTTGCGGCCGCCACGCGCCTTGCCCGCGGGCTTGGCGGCGGCAGCGGTATTGGCCGGCTGTGCTTTCGGCACGGACGGACCAGGCTTGATGTTGCTCTTGCGATCCTTCGACGGCGAGTCCTGCTTGTCGGCCTTCGGCGGCGGCGCATCAGCGCCGGCCAGACGCAGGTCGATCTTGCGCGACTCCAGGTCGACACGCACCACCTGTACGCTGACGCGGTCGGTCAGCTGGAATTTCTTGCCGGTGCGCTCGCCGCGCAGTTCGTGACGCGCGTCGTCGTACTGGAAGTAGTCCGAACCCAGGTCGGTGACATGCACCAGGCCTTCGACGAACAGCTGGTCCAGCTGCACGAAGATGCCGAAGGTGGTCACGCCGGTGATGATGCCGGTGTATTCCTCGCCCAGCTTGTCCTGCATGAAGTAGCACTTCAGCCAGGCTTCGACGTCGCGCGATGCTTCGTCGGCGCGGCGTTCGTTGGCCGAGCAGTGCACGCCCAGCGCATCCCACACGGTCAGGTCGACGGCTTTTTTCTCTTTGCCTTCGGCCTTGTCCTTGGCCTGCTGCTTGCGCGTGGCGTTGGAGACGTTAGTGTTGAGCACGCTGGTCGACGCCACTTTCGGCTCGTATTTCTTACCCAGCAGGATGGCCTTGATGGCGCGGTGCGTCAGCAAGTCCGGATAGCGGCGGATCGGGCTGGTGAAGTGGGCATAGGCCTCGTACGCCAGGCCGAAGTGGCCGATGTTGTCCGGCGAGTACACCGCCTGCTGCATCGAACGCAGCAGCATCGTTTGCAGCAGCGACGCGTCCGGACGCAGCTTGACCTGCTTCATCAGCTCGGCGTAGTCGCCGGCCGACGGCTTGTCGCCGCCGTTCAGGTTCAGGCCGACCTGCTTGAGGAAGGTGCGCACCTGCTTGAGCTTTTCAGCGGTCGGGCTGGCGTGGATACGGTAGGTGCCGGGATGCTTGTGGCGGATCAGCAGGTCGGCCGCGCAGACGTTGGCGGTCAACATGCATTCTTCGATCAGCTTGTGGGCGTCGTTGCGGGTGCGCGGGATGATCTTCTCGATCTTGCCGGACGGGTTGCAGACGATGTAGGTCTCGGTGGTCTCGAAGTCGATCGCGCCGCGTTCGGTGCGCGCCTTCAGCAAGGCGTGGTAAACGTCGTGCAGGTTCTGCAGGTGCGGCACGATGCCCGGGCGGCGCGCCGCCTCCGGTCCCTTGGTGTTGCCGAGGATGTCGGCCACTTCGGTATAGGTCAGGCGCGCGGCCGAGTGGATCACGGCCGGGTAGAACTGGTAAGCCTTGATCTCGCCCTTGGCGGTGATGACGGCGTCGCACACCAGCGTCAGACGGTCGACCGCCGGGTTCAGCGAGCACAGGCCGTTGGACAGCTTCTCCGGCAGCATCGGAATCACGCGGCGCGGGAAGTAGACCGAGGTGCTGCGTTCCAGCGCGTCGGTGTCGAGCGCGTCGTTCGGCTTGACGTAGTGGCTGACGTCGGCGATGGCGACGATCAGGCGGAAGGCGTTGCTGCGGCCGATCTTGACCGGTTCGCAGTAGACCGCGTCGTCGAAGTCGCGCGCGTCTTCGCCATCGATGGTCACCAGCGGCACGTCGCGCAGGTCGACGCGGTCGGCCAGGTCGCTGTCGCGGACGAAGTCCGGCAGCTTGTTGGCCTGCTTGAGCGCGGCGTCCGAGAAGATATGCGGCACGCCGAACTTGCGCACGGCGATTTCGATTTCCATGCCTGGGTCGTCCAGCGAGCCCAGCACTTCGACGATCTTGCCGACCGGCTGCTTGAAGCGCATCGGCTGTTCGGTCAGCTCGACGCTGACGATCTGGCCGGCCTTGGCCTTGCCCAGCGAGCCTTCGAGAATGATGTCTTGCGCGATGCGCTGGTCTTCCGGCGCCACGATCCAGGCGCCGTTTTCGTTCAGCAGGCGGCCGATGATGTGGGTATTGGCGCGGGAGACCACCTCGACGATGGTGCCTTCCGGGCGGCCGCGGCGGTCGACGCCGACGATCTTCGCCAGCACGCGGTCGCCATGCAGCACTTTCTGCATTTCTTTTTCGGGCAGGAACAGGTCCTCGCCCGGCTCGTCCGGGATGACGAAACCGAAGCCGTCGCGGTGGCTGCTGACGCGGCCGGCGACGAAGCCGGTTTCCGACGCCAGCGAGAACAGGCCGCTGTCATCGGAGACCAGCTGGCCGTCGCGTTGCATGGCGTTCAGGCGGCGCGACAGCACGGCTTGCGCTTCGGTCGCGACCTTCAGCGATTTCGACAGGGCGCGCAGGTCAAGCGGCGCATTGGCGCTGCGGAAGATGCCGAGAATTTCCTCCCGGCTGGGAATGGTGTGGGTAGATTGGTTCAAAAGTATTTCTATAGTTATTTATTGACAGTTTCAGAGAAAATCCGGCCTGGCAAATTCGTCAGGTGCATATATATGTCATGACGACAGGCGTAGTGTACTTGGAAACGCCCCGCTTGACCAATTCGCCGCCCTGCGCGTGATTTTGTTGGGAATTTTCAGCATCGGGCATTTGACATCGCGCAGGATTCCTCTATAATCTTGGTCTCTCGCAGCGACAACGTTGAAAAACGAAAGCAAAACGAGAACTGCTAGACAGGGTTGATGTGCAGTAAGGAACGAAAGTTCATCTGGCGCAAAACTCTCCCCGTCGTTATAATAGCAGAGTTGTTAAGAAGCATCAGTGCCCACGTGGCGGAATTGGTAGACGCGCATGGTTCAGGTCCATGTGCCGCAAGGTGTGGGGGTTCGAGTCCCTCCGTGGGCACCACAGAATTCCGCAAAAAAGCCTCCATCGAGCGACAGCGAGATGGGGGCTTTTTTCATTCCGTCCACTCCAGCTTGAGGTGGACGCCGATCTCCCGCAGCAAATCGTGTTCGTTGACCGGCTTGGCCAGGAAGGCGTTGGCGCCCACTTCCAGCGACCGCTCCTCCTCTTCCGGCGTCGAACTGGCCGAGATCATCAACACCGGCGTTTGCGCCGTGCGTGCGCCGGCCCGCAGGCGGCGCATGGTTTCGATGCCGTCCATGTCGGGCATCACCATATCGAGCAGCACCAGGTCCGGCGAGGACGCCTCCGCCTGCCGCAGCGCGGCCTGGCCGTTGTCGGCCTCCAGCATGCTGAAGCCCAGTGCGCCCAGCAGGTCGCGCATCAGGGCGCGATTGGTCGCCACGTCGTCCACCACCAAAATGGTTTTGCGCGGACCGAGGTAGCCGGTGGCGATGCGCGCGCCGGCCTGCGTCGTGGCCGCGAGCTCCGCCACCACCGCCATCGACACGTCGAACCAGAAACGGCTGCCCTGACCCGGCGTGCTCTCCACCTTCAGCTCGCCGCCCATCAGCTGCACCAGCTGGCGGCTGATCGCCAGCCCCAGCCCGGTGCCGCCGGCCCGGCGCGAGGCATCGCCGACCTGCTCGAAGGGGCGGAAGATGGTCTCGACATGATCGGCCGCGATGCCGATGCCGGAATCCATCACCTCGAAGCGCAGCCGCGCCGTGCCGGCCGCCGCAGCCTCGCCCGCCGGCAGCGGCGCCACGCGCAGGCGCACCGAACCGCGATCGGTGAATTTCAATGCGTTACCCAGCAGGTTCAGCAGCACCTGGCGCAGGCGCGTCTCGTCGACGCTGATCGCCACCGGCAGGCCGGCCACCAGCTCCAGCTCGAAGTGCAGGTGCTTTTGCTCGGCGCGCACCCGCATGATGTCGGCCACCACGGCCAGCAGCTCGCCCAGCCGCACCGGCTTGGGGTGGAATTCCATCTTGCCGGCCTCCACGCGCGACAGGTCGAGCACGTCGTTGATCAGCGCCAGCAAATGCTGGCCGCCCTGCTGGATCGTGCTGATGCCGGTTTGCTGCGGCGGCGTCAGCGTCTTGTCGCGCTTGAGGATTTGCGTGTAGCCGAGCACGGCATTGAGCGGCGTGCGCAGTTCGTGGCTCATCGAGGCGAGGAAGGCGCTCTTGGCGCGGTTGGCCACTTCGGCGCGCTCGATTGCGGCACGCAACTCTTCGTTGACCTGGCGCAGTTCGGCGTTGACGGCGGCCAGTTGCGCCGGACTGGGGATGCGCAGCGCCAGCGGGACCAACCGCACCAGCATCGCGGCGGTGATCACCGAAGCGGCCGCGGTGATCGCCTTGAGGCTGACCGACAGCACGTAATCGGGAAACCACACCACCCAGATGTCGGCGATGTGCGTGCTGCCGCAGGCCAGGATGAACACGCCGAAGGCGATGAACACCCAGTCGAACGGCATGTCGCGGCGCTTGCGGATGAAGTACACCAGCGTGATCGGGATAGTCAGGTAGGCCAGCGCGATCAGCGCGTCGGAAATCACGCTGGTCCACAGGATGGAGGGTATCCACTGGAAGCAGTGGCCGTGCGGCATGAATCCCTGGCTGTCGAACCAGCCGCTCAGCTTCTCCATCGCCCGTCTCCTTTTTTTAGAAGTCCGATTGAGCTTACGAAAGTGTGGACGAACAAGCAAGCGGGAAATTCTTTCAGTTCATGCTTGACGATGTGGAGCGCCTCCCGTATAGTTCTGGCCTCTGACGCAGAACACGCAGCAGAGAAAAGCAGTAACAGTGCCCACGTGGCGGAATTGGTAGACGCGCATGGTTCAGGTCCATGTGCCGCAAGGTGTGGGGGTTCGAGTCCCTCCGTGGGCACCATAGAATTCCGCAGAAAAGCCTCCCTCGGGAGGCTTTTCTCATTTCAGAGACTGCATGTATTCCGCGTACTTGCCGCTCTCTTTCAACTTCTTCAATCCCTTATTGAACAGCGCCATGTAGCGGCGGCTGGATGGGTCCTTCTTGTTCAGCAGCAGATGGTACGGCGTGATGTTGTACGGTTTCGAATCCCAAGTGACTTGCAAGGCCTGTTCCGGCGTCAATTCTTCGCGCAGGATGTAGCGGCCCACGTCCAGGTTGGCGGGAAATACGTCGAACCGTCCCGCCGCCAGCTTGCGGAAATTGAGCTCGTCGCTGGGCGCGGTGCGGTCGATGGTCAGCAGCGGATCCTTGTCGAACAGGTATTCGTAGCCGGCGGTGCCGCCCAGCCGCACGCCGGCCAGCGAGCGCCGGTTCCACTCGAACGACCGGCGATAGAAAAACACCGACTTGCCCTCAAAGATCACGTCGCTAAAATGGAAGTTGCGCATGCGGTCGGCGTCGCGCTCGGACGTGCTCCAGACGAGAGTGCCGTTGGCGCCGCCGCTCACCGCCTCCAGATATGCCCTGCTCCACGGGCGAAACACATAGTTGACTTTCACGCCTTCGAGCGCGAAGGCTTCGGTGACGATGCGCGAAATCGGTCCGTAATGCGGCGCGCGCTCGGAGATGTACGGCATCCATTCGCCGCTGGTGAGGGTGATGACATCGCCGGCGCGGGCGGCGATCGATAGGAACAGCAGGCCGGCTGCGGCCAGTGTCCGGTGCAAGGCAAACATGAAACGGCGATCTCGCGTCAAAACAAAGCGCCATTATGCTGGAACTGGCCGCACGGAAAATGAAATAATTTCACAAAAGCACGAAATCTCTATTGACGACCGTGCGGGCGTCCTTTAAGATTCGGGCCTCTGTTGCAGAACAAGCAGCAGAGCAAAGCAGCAAAGCAGCAAAGCAGTAACAGTGCCCACGTGGCGGAATTGGTAGACGCGCATGGTTCAGGTCCATGTGCCGCAAGGTGTGGGGGTTCGAGTCCCTCCGTGGGCACCACAGAATTCCGCAAAAAAGCCTCCATCGAGCGAAAGCCAGATGGAGGCTTTTTTCATTACAGCGCGGCTTTGACGGCGTCCGCCAGCGAGATGGTCGGATGGCCGATCAATTTGCCCAGCGTGCCGCTGCTGTCGTCCAGCGCGCCCTTCGCGGCCTGCGCGTCCGAATCGGCGATCAGCTCGGCCAATGGCGCCGGCAATCCCAGGCCCAGCAACATCTCCCGATACTCCGGCTGCGACAGGTTGTGGAACGGCAGCGGCTTGCCGGTCTGGCGCGCCACTTCCGCCGCCAACTCGGCCAGCGTGAAGCGCGTGTCGCCCGCCAACTCATAGATTTGCTCGACCGGCGCGGCGCTCGCCAGCACCACGGCCGCCGCTTCCGCGTACTCCGCGCGCGCCGCCGCCGCGATGCGCCCCTCGCCCGCGCCGCCGGCCAGCGCGCCGTGCGCCACCGCGCCGCCCAGGGTGCCGGTGTAGTTTTCCACGTACCAGCCGTTGCGCAGCAGAGAGTAAGCCAGGCCCGAGGCGCGGACCGCCGCCTCGGTCTCGCGATGCTCGCCCGCCAGGCCCAGCGTCGACCGGTCGGCATGCAGCACGCTGGTGTAGGCCAGCAGCGCGACCTTGGCGCGGACGGCGGCGTCGATCACGTTGCGGTGCTGCGCCACGCGCGCGCCCAGCTGGTTCGACGAAATCAGCAGCACCTTGGTCGCGCCCTGGAAGGCGGCGTCCAGCGAAGCCGGATCGGTGTAGTCGGCGCGGCGCACCTGCACCCCCAGCGCGGCGAGGTCGGCCGCCTTGGCGACGTCGCGCACGGCGGCGACGATCTGCGCGGCGGGCGTGGTCTTGAGCAGGCTGGCGATCACCAGGCGGCCCAGTTGGCCGGTGGCACCCGTTACGATAATCATGATAGTTCCTTTCAGTTGGACTCCACAGGGCGATGTCCGTGTGGTTGAATCCATCATATAGGCTATACTTACGAATTGTAAGTACGCACATTTTAGTTAGTATCAACTTGGGGAACCGTCATGAGCGAGCACCAATCCACCAAATCCCTGCGCAACGCCATCCTCGAGCGCAACGAGCAGCAGCGCGCGCAGGTGATGGTCGCCGACTGCCCGTCGCGCATCGTGCTGGGCCACATCACCAGCCGCTGGGGCGTGCTGGTGCTGGTGATGCTGCTCGACGGCACCCACCGCTTCAGCGCGCTGCGGCGCGCGGTCGGCGGCGTCAGCGAGAAAATGCTGGCGCAGACGCTCGACGCCCTCGCCTACGACGGCCTGGTGCTGCGCGTCGCCCGCCAGGTGGTGCCGCCGCACGTCGAATACAGCCTGACGCCGCTGGGGCGCGAGGCCGCCGAGCGGCTGGAGGTGCTGGTCGACTGGATCGAGGATAATTTCCCGCGGATACAGCAGGCGCAGCAGGCCGCCACACTGAAGGCTGCGTAAGCGGCAATCTTGTAATACACTGGTTCCACCTCCGCAATGCGGAATTGGACCCGCCATGATGCCGCCGTTCTCCACCGACCAGCCGCACACCATCCTGATAGCCTCCAGCGCGGCCTATGACCTTGCCGCGCTCGACGACATGCTCGCCCGTCACCACTACCACGTCCGCGCCGTGCGCCGCGGCGACGAGGCGCTGGCCGCCGCCAGCGCCGGCGACGTCGCCCTGGCGCTGCTCGACGTGGCGCTGGCCGGCAGCGCCAGCCTGGAACTGTGCCAGCGCCTGAGGCAGGCCAGCGAACGCGCGCTGCCGGTGTTCCTGCTGTCCGCCCATCCCAGCGAAGAGGAGCGCGCGCGCGCCGCCGAAGCGGGCGCCGCCGCCTACCTGCCGCTCAGCTTCAACGTCGAGGACATGGCGGAAAAAATCCTGCTGCAACTGAAGGCGATCACGCCGGCCCCCATGGTGCCCGGCACGCCCGGCATGGCCTCGCTGGAAGTGAACTATCACACCATGCTGGCGAGCTCGCCCGATGCGGTGCTGCTGCTGCAGCGCGGCAGCAACCAGGTGCTGGACGCCAACCGCAGCGCGCGCCTGCTGTTCGGCGTCACCGAGACCGAGCTGGTGCAGACCGACCTGCTGTCGCTGTGCCCGCCGCGGCAGCCGGACGGTCGTCCCACGCGCCAGATATTCGCCGCCGATGTCGAGCGCGTCATGGCCGGCGACGCGCAAGCGTTCGAGCTGACGCTGCGGCACAGCTCCGGCCGCGACATCGCCGGCGAGCTGCGCATGGTGCCGATCAACACGCCCGAGCACCGGCTGATGCATGTGCGCATCGTCGACGTCACGGCGCAGAAACTGGCCGCCGAACTACGCGACGGCAAGAACGCGCTGCTGGAGATGATCGCGCGCGGCGCGCCGCTGAAGGAAACGCTGGAGCGGCTGGTGCTGCTGATCGAAACGCAGTTGAACGGTGGCCGCTGCACCGTCATGCTGCTCAATCCGGACGGGCTGACGGTACACAGCGGGGCCGGACCGAGCATGCCGCCCGACTACATGGCGGCGCTCAACGGCCTGCCGATCGGCCCGGCCGCCGGCTCCTGCGGCGCCGCCATGCACCGCAAGCAGACCGTGGTGGTGAGCGACATCCTCACCGACCCGCTGTGGACGCCGTACCGCGAGGTGGCGCTGCGCCACGGCCTGCGCGCCTGCTGGTCGATGCCCATCCTGCTCGACGAGGACACCGTGCTGGGCTCTTTCGCCATGTACTACGGCGAGGTGCGCGCCCCGACCGGGGAAGACCGCAGCCTGATCGGCGCCGCCACCCACCTGGCCGGCATCGCCATCGCCCGCACCCGCCGCGAGGACGAGCTGCGGCGCCACCGCGCCAATCTGGAAGAGCTGGTCGCCGCCCGCACCGCCGAGCTGCGCCAGGCCAAGGAGGACGCCGAGCACGCCAACGAGGAGCTGACCACGGCGCTGGCCAACCTCAGCATGACGCAGGAGGAACTGGTACGGCGCGACAAGCTGGCCGCGCTGGGCGCGCTGGTGGCCGGCGTCGCGCACGAGCTCAACACGCCGATCGGCAACAGCCTGATGATGGCCGGCAGCATGAGCGAGCGCACCGCCGAACTGCGGCGCGACATGACGGCCGGCTTGCGCCGCTCGGCGCTGGAAGCCTATCTGCGCGAGGCCGCCGACGCCGACGAGGTGGTGCTGCGCAACCTGAACCGCGCCGCCGCGCTGGTCGCCAGCTTCAAGCGCATCGCCGTCGACGGCGCCGGCTCGCAGCGCAGCCGCTTCGTGCTGGGCGACCTGATCGCCCGACTGCTGGAGTCGCTGCACGCCGACGTGCGCCGGCAAGGGCTGGACCTGGTCGAAGACGTCGAGCACTGGCTGGAGATGGACAGCTATCCCGGCCTGTTGAACCAGGCGCTGAACCACCTGATCGAAAACAGCCTGCTGCACGGCTTCGACGGCGCCGTCGCGGGCGGCGCCGTCACCGTGTCGGCGCACGACAGCGGCAACGGCGAAATCGCCATCATCGTCAGCGACAACGGCGCCGGCATCCCGGCGGCCAGCCTGCCGCGCATCTACGATCCCTTCTTCACCACGCGGCTGGGCTCGGGCGGATCGGGGCTGGGCCTGTACATCACCCACAACATCGTCACCGGCGTGCTGGGCGGGCATATCGAGGCGGCCAGCGTCGAAGGCCGGGGCGCGCGCTTCACGCTGCGCCTGCCCAAGGTCGCGCCGTGCTAAGCTGCGCGAACCATGAAGAACATCACCGGCATACTCCTGCTCTCGCTCTGTTGCGGCGCGCTGATCGCGGCGCCCGCGCCGTGGTGGCAGTGGCGCAGCAAGCTCGACGGCAAGCTCGCCTGCTCGCAAACCCCGCTCGGGCCGGGCTGGGAGCAGGCCTACGGGCCGTACAAAGATAGCCGTTGCGAAAAGCTGGTGTATGCTAAATAATGGCCCCACAACAACACGGTTCAACCGGAAACCTGGCGACATCCCACATCACCATGAGGAGACTGTATGTTTACGAATCCCGAACAATTTGCCAACGCCACCAAAGCCCTGTTTGAATTTCAACTCGAAACCTTTAACGCGCTGACCAGCAAGGCTGTGCAGGGCGTGGAACAGGTGGTGGCACTGAACATGGCCACCGCCAAATCGCAGATGGAAGACGGCCTCGCCGCCGGCAAGGAGATCAGCCAGGCCAAGGATCCGAAGGCCGCGCTGTCGCTGGCCGCCGCCAAGGTGCAGCCCGGCCTGGCCGGCGCCGCCGCGTACAACCAGCAGCTGGGCGGCATCATCGCCGAGATCCGCGAGGAATTCACCCGCGCCGCCGACGCCCACGTGGCCGAAGCCAAGAGCAATCTGAGCGCGCTCATTTACGACGTCACCAAGAATGTCCGTCCAGGCTCAGAGAACGCGGTGCAGATCGTCAAGACCGCGATCGACAACGCCTTCGCCGGCTACGAGCAGGTGACCAAGGCCACCAAGCAAGCGGTCGAAGCGGTGGAAACGCAGATCGCCAAGGCCAGCGCCATCGTCGAACAAACCACCCCGAAACCCACCAAGGCCGCGAAGAAATAACGGGGGCGAAGCAGCCGCCAGCCACCGGCGTGGAACTCGGCGATCCGTGTGGTCGCCGGCTTTTACCCCGCACGGCCAGGCGGGGTCAGACCCCGTACGGGGTCTGACCCCAACCTCCCGGGTTTATTTTGCTGGGCAATCGGCCCTGAACGCGATACACTGTACATAAATACAGTTAATCGCCCGCAATGATCAAAGTTCTCGACAATCCGTTTTACTATCTGGAGAACTTCCAGCTGGTGCTGACGTGGATCGGCGAGCGCTACGATGATCTGCTCACCCCCGAGGAACGCGCCTTCCTCCAGAGCTTCCCCACCCTGCCGCAAGCGTCGCGCGCGCTGTTCGCCCGCATGGTGATGCGCAAGGGGACCATCTTCCGCGCCAGCAAACTGGTGTACGCGGAAATCGGCAGCACCCACGCGGCCGCCCGCCCGCTGGCCGCCCTCGGCCTGATCGAGGAAGACCCGCTGCTGGACCTCGACGCCCTGTTCGACCTGCTGCAAAAGCCGGAAATCGGCAAGCTCTTCCATCTGACGCCGCAAGTCCGGCAGCTGCGCAAGGCCGAACAGCTGGAGGCGCTGCGTGAACAATACGACGGCGAGCACCGCTTCTCCAGCTGGTACGACGGTTCCGGCGACCACGCCTACCGCAACCTGACGCAGGAACTGTGCGACCGCCTGCGCCTCATCTTCTTCGGCAACTACCACCAGGACTGGACCGAGTTCGTGCTGTCCGACCTCGGCGTCTACCAGTATGAAAAAGTGGCGTTCGCACCGGCCGCGCGCGGCTTCCGCACGCGCCGCGACATCGACGACTTCCTCGCGCTGCACCAGTGCCACGAACGCTTCGCCGCCGGCGAGGAACCGGCCGCCGTGATCGCCGACCTGCCGCCCTGCGCGCCCGACAACGAATGGCTGCGCAGCCGCCGCGACAAGCTGACCTTCCACATCGCCCAGCATCTGGAAAAGCTGGCCGACTGGCCGGCCGCGCATCAACTCTACGCCGGCTGCAACTACCCCGGCGCGCGCGCCCGCGCCGTGCGCGTGCTGGAAAAAAACCAGCAGCCGCGCGAAGCTTTCGACCTGCTGCAGCAAGCGCTGCAAGCGCCGGAGAGCGAAGCCGAACGCCAGCAGCTGCTGCGCATGGCGCCGCGCCTGGCGCGCAAGCTGGGCCACGCCAAGCCGCAGCGTCTGACGCCGGCGCAGGCGCTGCGCATCGACCTGAGCCTGCCGCCGCCGCCGGAACCGGACTACGTCGAATTCGTCGTGCGCGACCATCTGACGCGCGACGACGCGCCGGTCTACTACGTCGAGAACTCGCTGATCAATTCGCTGTTCGGCCTGCTGTGCTGGGATGCGGTGTTTTCGCCGATACCCGGCGCGTTCTTCCATCCCTACCATCGCGGCCCGGCCGACCTGCACAGCGCCGATTTCCAGCGCCGCCGCGCGCAGCAGTTCGCGGCCTGCCTGGCGCAGCTCGACGGCGACGAGTACCGCGCCACCATCCGCGCCAACTACGCCGCCAAGGCCGGCATCCAGTCGCCGTTCCTGTACTGGGAGGCGATCAGCGAGCCGCTGCTCGACCTGGCGCTGGACTGCATCCCCGCGCTGCACCTGAAGCGCGCCTTCGAGCGCATCCTGCTCGACATCAAGGCCAACCGCAGCGGCTTCCCGGACCTGATCCAGTTCTGGCCGGCCGAGCGCCGCTACAACATGATCGAAGTGAAGGGCCCCGGCGACCGGCTGCAGGACAACCAGCTGCGCTGGATCGAATACTGCGCCGCGCACCAGATGCCGGTGTCGGTCTGCTACCTGCAGTGGGCGGCATGACGCGGCCGGCCCGCTACACCGTCGCCGTGCGCGCGCTGTGCGAGTTCACCGCCAAGACCGGCGACCTCGATCTGCGCTTCACGCCCTCGCCCACGGCGCAGGAAGGCATCGCCGGCCACGGCGTGGTGACCGCGCGCCGCGACGACGATTACGAGACCGAGATCCCGCTGTCCGGCGATTTCGGCCCGCTGCACGTGCGCGGCCGCGCCGACGGCTACGACCGCCGCGCCAACCGCCTCGAAGAAATCAAGACCTACCGCGGCGACTTGAAGAAGATGCCGGACAACCAGCGCGCGCTGCACTGGGCGCAGGTGAAGATCTACGGCCATCTGCTGTGCCAGGACCAGGGCCTGGACAAGGTGCGTCTGGCGCTGGTCTACTTCGACATCGGCAGCCAGAAGGAAACCGTGCTGCACGAAGACCATACGGCCGCCGGCCTGCAAGCCTACTTCGAGCGCCAGTGCGGGCTGTTCCTCGAATGGGCGCAGAAGGAAATGGCGCACCGCGCCGAACGCAACCTGCAGCTGAAGGCGATGCGCTTCCCGCACGCCGATTTCCGCCCAGGCCAGCGCCAGCTGGCGGAGGCCATGTACCGCGCCAGCAATCGCGGCGTGTGCCTGCTGGCGCAGGCGCCGACCGGCATCGGCAAGACCGTCGGCAGCCTGTTCCCGATGTTGAAGGCCAGCGCCGAACACGGCGTCGACAAGGTGTTCTTCCTGGCCGCGAAAACCTCGGGCCGGCGCATGGCGCTCGACGCGGTCGACGTGATCCGCGAGGGCGCGCCGCTGCTGCCGCTGCGCACGCTGGAGCTGGCGGCGAAAAGCACCGCCTGCGTCCATCCGGACAAGGCCTGCCACGGCGATTCCTGCCCGCTGGCCAAGGGCTTCTACGACCGCCTGCCGGCCGCGCGCCAGTCGGCGCTGGACGTGATGGCGCCCGCTTCCGGCACGACGCCGCTGTCGCTGGACCGCGACACGCTGCGCGAGATCGCGCTGGCCCACAACGTCTGCCCGTACTACCTGGGCAGCGAGATGGCGCGCTGGTGCGACATCGTCATCGGCGACTACAACTACTACTTCGACGGCAGCGCCATGCTGTACAGCCTTCGGCAGCTCAACGACTGGAAGGTCAACGTGCTGGTGGACGAGGCGCACAACATGGTCTCGCGCGCGCGCAAGATGTACTCGGCCGACATGGAGCACGCCGCGCTGCGCCTGCTGCGCAAGGCCGCGCCGGAGGAATTGAAAAAGCCGCTGGACCGCGTGCACCGCCAGTGGAACCAGCTGGAAAAGGACCAGACGGCCCAATACCAGGCCTACGCCGCGCTGCCGGAAAAATTCATGGGCGCGCTGCAGACGGCGGCCACCGCCATCTCCGACTACATGGCCGACCATCCCGGCTACGCCGATCCGGACCTGCAAGGCTTCTACTTCAACGCGCTGATGTTCGCCAAGCTGGCGGAGAGCTTCGGCGAGCACGCGCTGTTCGACATCGAAAAATCCGAAGGTTCTCGCGCCAGCAACAGCAACTCGGTGCTCTGCATCCGCAACATCGTGCCGGCGCCGTACCTGAAGCCGCGCTTTGAAAGCACGCACGCCACGGCGCTGTTCTCGGCCACGCTCAGTCCGTGGAACTACTTCGGCGACATGCTCGGCATGCCCGACACCACGGCCTGGGTCGACGTCGAATCGCCGTTCGTCGCCGAGCAGCTGTCGGTGCGGGTGGCTTCGCACATTTCCACGCGCTACCAGCACCGGCAGCAATCGCTGCGCCCCATCGCCGACCTGATGGGCGAACAGTACCAGCGCCGGCGCGGCAACTACCTGGCCTTCTTCAGCAGCTTCGACTACATGGACAAGGCGGCCAGCGTGTTCGCCGAGCGCTACCCGGAGGTGCCGGTGTGGCGCCAGTCGCGCCGCATGGACGAGGCGGAGCGCGCGCAGTTCCTGGCCCGCTTCACGCTCGACAGCGAGGGCATCGGCTTCGCGGTGCTGGGCGGGTCCTTCGGCGAAGGCGTCGATTTGCCGGGCGCGCGCCTGATCGGCGCCTTCGTCGCCACGCTCGGGCTGCCGCAGATCAACCCGGTCAACGAGCAGATCCGCCAGCGCATGGACGCCATCTTCGGCGCCGGCTACGACTACACCTACACCTATCCCGGCATGCAGAAGGTGGTGCAGGCGGCCGGGCGGGTGATCCGCACGCAGTCCGACAGCGGCACCGTGCACCTGATCGACGACCGTTTCGGCCGGCCGGAGATCCAGCAGCTGATGCCGGCCTGGTGGCGCATCGGGGATATCGCGGACGGCGAGACGATTGCTATTTGCAATGAATAGTGACTAGCATGTCTGCTATATTGCTAGCAAATTGGCACCGCGCCCCGCCCTCGCGCCTCCCGTGCAGATATCGTCATCCTCACCCAACGCTTCGTGAGCAATTCCGTCATTGAGGATGTTTTACCATGCAATCCCGCGCAAACACGCGTCTCGCGACGGCCATCCAGCACGCCATCGTCATCGATGCGAAGCATGGCGCGGCACACGCCTGGGCCTACCTGTCGGCCCATAACGTGCCGAAGCAAACCATTCTGCGCGTGCTGTCGGGCCAGAGCAGCCGCCGCGCCACCGACCGCCTGCTCAATCTTTGAGGTAGCATCGGAGCTCCCGTATCGATTGAGGAGTCTCCATGAAAAGCCTGTTCTGTATGGCGTTGTTGTCGGCGGCCGGCATGGCTGCGGGCGCGGAACTGTCCGACACCATCGCCCGGCTCGACGGCGAAGCCTTCGCCGCGTTCAACCAGTGCGACCAGCCGGGCCAGCTGGACAAGCACGCCAGCTACTTCGCGCCCGATGTCGAGTTTTACCACGACACCGGCGGCGTCACCTGGACGCGCGACGCGATGATCGCCAACACCCAAAAATACGTCTGCGGGCATTTCCGCCGCGAGCTGGTCGCCGGCAGCATGAAGGTCGATCCGGTCAAGGACTTCGGCGCCATCGAAACGGGCTCGCACACGTTCTGCCGGTTCGGCTCCGGCAAGTGCGAAGGGCTGGCCGATTTCGCCATCGTCTGGCGCCTCAAGGACGGCGCCTGGCGCATCACGCGCGTGCTGAGCTACGGCCACCGCGCCAACCCGTAGGCGCGGATCTTCTGGTAGCCGCTGCGGCTGATGGGGATGCGGCCGCCGTCCTTGAGGACGGCGACGTGGCTGTCCTTGGTGGCCTGCTCGATGCGGTCGACGAAGGCGATGTTGACGATGTAGGAGCGGTGGATGCGCAGGAACTGCTCGCCGTCCAGCTGCCCCTCCAGCTCCGCCATGCGCTGGTTCTTCAGGTAGGACTTGCCCTCCGAGCGGATCTGCACATAGTCGTCCTGCGCTTCGATATGCTCGATCTTGTCGGCGTTGATGACGTGGACCCTGGCGCCGTCGCGGATCAGCACCCGGCCCAGCGGCTTGTTGCGGCCGGCCGCCTCGCGCACCATGTTCTCCACCGCGGCGTCGCCGACGCCCTTGGCCATATTGGCCCGCGCATGCGCCAGCGCCTGGTCGAAGCGCTGCTGGCTGAACGGCTTCAACAAATAGTCCAGCGCGTGAAACTCGAAGGCCTTGATCGCATACTGGTCGAAGGCGGTGGCGAAGACGTAGCGCGTCCTGGAGCCCGCCAGTTCGGCCACCTCGAAGCCGTCCAGCTTCGGCATCTGGATATCGAGGAACACCAGGTCCGGCGCCAGCTCGGTGATCGCCTTGACGGCCTCGAAGCCGTTGGCGCATTCGGCCACGACCTCCGCGTCCGCATGCTCGGCCAGGTACTCGCGCACCACGCCGCGCGCCAGCATTTCGTCGTCCACGATAATGATACGCATCGCCCTACTCCCCTTGTTCGCCCGTCTGCGCGGGCATCGCGATGTCCACGCCAAAGCTGTTGTCCGCATGGCCCCAGTGGATGCTGGCCTCGTGTTTGTAGGCGCCGGACAAACGCTGGCGCACATTGGCCAGGCCGATGCCGCTGCCCTCGCTGCTCCCCGGCCGCATGTCGGCGTCGACCGGATTGTCGACGCGGATGTGCAGCATCGAGCCGCTGCGCCGCGCCGTCACGCGGATCGTGCCGCCCTCCGGCATATTGCAGATGCCGTGCTTGACGGCGTTCTCCACCAGCGGCTGGATGAGCATCGGCGGCACCAGGCAGGCCGCCGCGTCGTCCCCGATCGCCTCCTCCACCCGCAGCCGCTCGCCGAAACGCACCTGCTCGATCGCCAGGAAGTGCCGGATCAGCGCCATCTCCTCGCCCAGCGTGACCTTCTTGTGCGCCTCCATGCCCAGGCTCTGGCGGAAGAAGCTGGCCAGCTCCAGCGTCATGCGCCGCGCCGCCTTCGGATCCTGCGACGTCAAGGCGCTGATCGAGTTCAGGCTGTTGAACAGGAAGTGCGGATCGATCTGCGTGCGCAGCATGCGCAGCTCGGCCTCCTGCGCCATCAGCAGCGATTCGAGCTCGCGCTGTTCGGCGTTCTTGGCGCGGACGAATTCAATCACCAGGTAGTGCACCGCCGCCGCGAACCCGTACAGCAAAATCCCCAGCCCGACGATCAGCGACGACAGCGGCGGCGTGAGGACGATGCCGCTCCACGATACGCCCAGCAGCTGGCACACGCCGTTCCACAAGCGCCCCGCCATCAGCCACAGGAAGCCCGACACCAGCGCCGCCACCGTCAGCACCAGCGCGATCGCTGCGGCCTTGCGCCCGCCCAGCGGATAGGCGCGGCACAGGTAGTAGGCCGAGTAGCCCGCCGCGAAGGCGTACAGCAGATTCATCGGAATCGCGAACAGCATGGCGTTGGCCAGCGGGGCGTCGCTCGCCAGCGCGATCACGCCGCCCAGCGCGCAGCCGAGGAACAGCCACACCAGCAGGTAGATGACGGTGCCGCGACGGGTGGAAGAAATCTCCTGCATGCTTTAGTTGCGCACTTCCAGCCCGCCCATGATGACGTAGCCGCGGATGATCAGGCGCTTGCCGGTGACGGCCGGCGGCGGCACGGTCTTTTCCTCGAAGCCGCCCATGATCGGCGTCCCGTGCAGCATCACCTGCCAGTCGGTCGGCACCTTGACCGTGATGCCGCCGAACAGAGCGAACACATTCAGCACCGCTTCGCCGCTGATCGACGACTGGCGCAAATCGAGGTCGATCCCGCCCATCACCGTGGTCAGCTCGCCGCCGCGGAAATCGGGGGTGGTGATGCGGTTCTTGTAGCTGCCCATGACCGAGGTGACGTTGACGTCGGCCTCGTTGCCGTCCTTGTCGATGGTCTGGCCCAGCGTGTCGAACCACGAGCGTCCGCCGGCCGGCTTGAACACCACCGCCAGCCCGGCGGCGATCAGCAGGACCGGCCACAGCGAGCGCCAGCTGATGCCGATCAGGCCCGTCTCCTTGAGCATGGTCAGCGTGCCGATGCTCACCAGCGCGCCGCCGACGATCATGCCGGAGCTGGTGCGGGTCTGCAGCAGCTTGAGGATGCCGAAGAAGATCAGCGCGGTCGGCCACACATGCAGCGTGAAGTTCAGGTCCAGCCAGCCCAGGTTATCGAGCAGGAACAGCAGGCCGATGGCGACCACGAACAGGCCGATGACGATCTGCGTGGTGGCGTTTTTCTGCAGGTTGGCGCTCATTTCTGCTCCTTCGACGAGGCGAAGATATTGTCCAGCAAAGGCCGCAGCATCATGCCCAGGCCCGCCGCGACCAGCAACGCCGGCCAGGTCTCGCCGAAAGTCAGGCCCCAGATGTGGTTGAACGAGACGTACCACCAGCCGGCGAAGAAGATCTCCGACAGGCCGCTGAGCAGGAAGCGCGGCGTGGTCGGCGGGATGATCTTGGTGACGCCGCTGACCACCAGCAGCCACGGCCACCAGCGCCACAAGCTGGCCAGATGCAGGTCGATCTCGACGATGCCGGCGCGCTCGAGCAGCAGCACGCAGCCGGCGGCGATCAGCGCGGTGCCCCATACGATCTGCTGGCGCCAGCGGTAGGCGGTGTGTGTGTTCATGTTGGTCCCCCAAGTCGGTATGGATAGAACAATACCGGGGAACGGCTGGCGGCGAAACCGCTATTCGGCGAACGGCGGAAAAGCGCCGGTGAACGGCGAAAAAAAACTCACGCCCGGCATGGCAGGGGGTGAGTTTCTCGGAGACGGCGTCGCTTCAGGAGCGGCCGTCGTTGACCACCTTCTGCTCGAAGAGCATCATGTTCCATCCCAGCTGGCGGCGGATCTCTTCCGGCGTCGGTGGCGGCTTGACTTCCTGCGAGCGGCGCTCAAGGTAGGCCCGTACCAGATACTTGGAAGGATGAGTGGTCTGCGTCATGATGACCTCCATGTGGCGGCAACATCGTTGTTTGGTGCCGATACTTGAGGCTATCGGCTTACCTGCTGCCGAGCGCCTCTTTTCGGGAGACGCTCCAAGCACGCAAGGCCAGTGTAGCGCCGCCCGCCCGCGCCTTCTGTACGGCGCCGCACCAAGATACGGATCAGAGCTTTTGCTGCAGGAATTCGAGGAAGCAGCTGATCCGCTGCGCCAGCTGGGTGTTGCGGTAGTAGACCGCGTGGATCTGCTGGCGGTAGCCGGTGTAGTAAGGCTCCAGCACCTTGACCAGGCGGCCGGCCTCGATGTCGCCGCGCGTCATGAAGTCCGCCAGGCAGACGATGCCCTGGCCCGCCAGCGCCAGCTGGCGCAGCGTCTCGCCGCTGGAGGCCGCGATCGACGGCGCGATCGGCAGGCTGTTGCCGGCGGCGTGACGCAGCGGCCACTGGTTGCCCAGCTCATACTGCGCGAAGCCGACCAGCGAATGGCGCGCCAGGTCTTCCGGCGTCTGCGGCGTGCCGTGCGCCTTCAGGTACTCGGGACTGGCCAGCACGTACAGCGGGCTGGAACTCAATGCCCGCGCGTGCAGCGTCGAATCGATCAGCGTGCCGATGCGGATGGCGATGTCGGTGCGGTGCTCGATCAGGTCGGTGATCTGGTCGTTGCTGCTCAATTCGAGGCGGATCTCCGGATACAGCGCGCGGAACTCCGCCATGTGCGGCACCACGCAATGCAGCATGAACGGCGAGGCCGCGTCGACGCACAGGCGGCCGGCCGGCTTCTGGCGGCGGATACGGATGGTCTCTTCGGCCTCCTCCATCGCGCCGAGGATGGCGCGGGCGCGTTCGAGGAACAGCTGGCCCTCTTCGGTCAGCTCCATGCGGCGCGTGGTGCGCGTCAGCAGCGAGGTGGCCAGCTTGTCCTCCAGCCGCGACAAGGCGCGGCTGACGCCGGAAGTGGTCTGCCCCAGATGCACCGAGGCGGCGCTGAGCGTGCCGCTGTCGATCACGGTGATGAACGTCTTTAAATCGTCCGAGTTAATTTCCACGGGTTTCCATCCTTACGCCACATACTCAGGCTACATACAGCAGCACCGCGCCGAAATGACATGCGCTGCCGCCCAGTACAAACAAATGCCACACCCCGTGGCCATAGCGCCATTTGTGGTCGGTGACGAAGAAAGCGATACCGATGGTGTACACCAGCCCACCAACCGCCAGCCACATGAAGCCGTCCCAGCCCAGCGCGTCGATCAGCGGACTGGCGCCGATGACGGCGACCCAGCCCATCGCCACGTAGATCACCAGCGACAGGATGCGGGCGCCCTTGGCGAACAGGATCTCCTGCACGATGCCGATCACGGCCAGTCCCCACACCACGCCGAACAGCGACCAGCCCCACGGTCCGCGCAGGCTGACCAGCGTGAACGGCGTGTAGCTGCCGGCGATCAGCAGGTAGATGGCGCAGTAATCCATCTGCCGCAGTACATCCTTGGCCCGGCCGCGCAGGCTGTGGTACAGCGTCGACGTCAGGTACAGGCCAAACAGGGTGGCCGCGTACACGCTGAAGCTGACCACTTTCCAGGCGTCGCCGCTGCGCGCCGCCATCACGATCAACAGCACGCCGCCGATGGCCGCCAGCGCGGCGCCCACCGTGTGGGTGATGCTGTTGAAGCGCTCTCCGTGATACATATGATTCCAATGCAATGAGGGCTGCGGCTGGGATAGCTGCGGCCACAGGCATTGTACCCTCATGGCGGTTTCATGCTGCCGTTATCAAATGCTCAATCGTAACAGATTAGGAATTGATATGAAGAAATGTTACAAATGGATATACTTTAATCCACTGCATTGGACGCTTGACCGAATTGCGACATGTGTCGCATAATCACCCCAGTCGTCGCATAAAGGTAAGGTCATGCCCCTCGTCATCCCCTCCATCACCGAGTTGAGCCTGCTGAAGGTGCTGTGGAAACAGCAGCCGCTGAGCGCGCGCGAAATCCACGACGCCGCCGGCGACGAGCTGGCGTGGTCGTTTTCCTCCACCCGCAAGACGCTGGACCGCATGCTGGAAAAACAGATGGTCAGCCTGCAAACCCTCCACGGCATCAACGTGTACAGCGCGCAGCTGGAGAAGGTCGGCACGCTGGCCGCGTTCGCGCACGACTTCGGCCGCCGCGTCATGGAGCTGGACGCGCCGCTGCCGGTGGCCATGTTCACCGGCAGCAAGCTGGTCGATCGGAATGAACTGGCGCAGCTGGAGCAGATGCTGCAAGACTGGCCAGCCGACGCGGCGGACAAATCTTGATCGCGCTGTATCTGGGGCTGTTCAAATGGCTGCTGGCCTGCGCCGGTTCGGCGTTGGCGGGCTTGCTGGCGTGGGCGCTGCTGGCCGGCGCCGCGCGTCTGCGTCCGGCGCTGCTGTCGCGCCGCGTTGTCTGGCTTGCCGCGCACGGCGTGGTGGCCGTCGCCGCCCTGCTGCCCTTCCTGCCACGCGGCGAGCGGATCGGCATCGCGCCGCCGCTGACCTTGAGCGCAGCCGAATCGTCGGCGATGCGCGCTACGCCCGCCATCATGGCGGGCGGCGCGGATGGCGAGGACGCGGCGCAGCCGCTGTCGTTGGCGCTACTGATGCCGCCGCTATGGATGCTGGTCTATGCCGCCGGCCTGGCGGTTGTGCTGGCCAGGCTGCTGCGTGCGCGTCGCATTTGGCGCGGGCTGCTGGCGGCGGCGCGGCCGTTGTCGGCGCAGGCCTTGCTGGAGCACGGCGCCTTCAACGCGCGCCAGTTGGCCGACATCGCGCGGCGCGGCCTGACCGTGATGGAGACCGACGCCGCCATTTCGCCGATGCTGGTCGGCGCGTGGCGCCCGCTGCTGCTGTTGCCCCGGCATCTGCGCGGCTTCGGCGCGGAGCAGCAGCAGATGATCGTGGCCCATGAGCTGTATCACTGGCGCCGGCACGATCCGCTGTGTCTCGGCCTGGCGGCCGCGTTGCAAACGCTGTTCTGGTTCAATCCCGCACTGCCCTGGATGCGTCGTCAACTGGAGTGGGCGCTGGAGCTGTCCTGCGACCAGCATGTCCTTGCCGGCCGTCCGCAGCGGGAGCGCAAGCAGTACGCGGCCGCGCTGCTGATGCAATGGAAAACACAGGCGGCGTCGCTGCCGGTAGCCGGAGTCGCATTTGGCGGCATCGACGGCACGACGGTCGCGGCGCGCGTCAGGCAAATGCAGCAGGCCAGCCTGCCCGCGCTGGGCCGCGCCACCGCCGCGCTGCTGGCGCTATCGATGATCGGCATCCTGGCTGCGGGCTTCATGCTGCAGCCGGCGCTGGCCTTGGATGCCGGTCCGCAGCCGGTGGTGGCGACGTCGGCGCCCGCCGTCGTCGCGCCGAGCGCGTGGCGCTATCCGTTGGAGAAAATGCGCGTCACCGGCTTCTTCGGCGTGCATCGCGACATCCTGGCGACGCCGCACAAAGGCATCGACCTGGGCGCGGCGAAAGGCACGCCGGTGCTTGCGGCGGCCGATGGCGTCGTGCTGTCCGCCGGCGCATTCGCCGAAAACAACGGCCGCTACGGCAACACGGTCGTCATCGATCACGGCGGACAGCAATCACTATATGCGCATCTCGACAGCGTCGCCGTGAAAGCCGGCCAAAGGGTCGCCGCCGGACAGACCATAGGCGCGGTCGGCGAGACCGGCTTCGCCACCGGGCCGCACCTGCATCTCGAAGCGCGCCGCGATGGCCGCGTGTTCGATCCGGCCACCAAGCTCGCAGGCCTCGACGCCTACGCCACCCGGCGCGCAGTGCGCGTCCGCCGCCAGCAACTCAGCGCAGGAATTTGACATGTCGCTACACCGAACCACCGGCAGCCTGCTGCTGGCAGCCGCCGCATGCGCGAACGCCGTGGAAACCACGGAACCGCCGCAGGTGCAAGTCACCGGCGCGCGCGCCGACCAGCGCCAGCGCGACACCACCACCAGCATCGTCGTCGGCCACGCGGAGCTGATGCGCCAGGGCGACCAGACGCTGGCCGATGCGCTCAAGCGCCTGCCCGGCATCAGCATTTCCGGCGTGCCCGGACAGGGCGACCAGATCAGCATGCGCGGCCTGGGCAACGGCTACACGCAGATCATGCTCAATGGCGAGCCGGTGGCGGTGGGCTTTTCGCTCGACGCCATCGCGCCGGACATGATCGAGCGCGTCGAGATCATGCGCAGCACCACGGCGGAATTCAGCAACCGGTCGGTGGCGGGCGCCATCAATATCATCCTGAAGAAGGCGGTCAAGCCCGGCCAGGGTTCGCTCAGCGCCAGCGTCGCCCGCCAGCACGGCGCCACCACGCCGGCGCTGACTGCGCAGCTGTCGGATCAGCGCGACGCTTATTCCTACAGCCTCGCCGCCACGCTGACGCGCAAGCGCAACGAGAAGCCGTTCACCGACTTCGAGGAACAGCACGACGCCAACGGCGCCCTGACGCTGCAGCGCCGCACGCCGCAAAACGAATCCGGCGTCACCGACGCATTGACCTTGGCGCCGCGCGTGAACTGGGCGCTGGCCGGCGGCGATACGCTGACCTGGCAGGGCTTCGCCAACCTGCGCCATGTCGTCAACCGCAACCGCGCCGACGAGACCACGCCGACCGGCGACGCCAGCGAATATCCGCACAACGTTTCCGACTTCGCCGCCAATTTCGTCATGCTGCGCAGCGATGTGAATTGGACCCACTTGCTGGCCGGCGGCGCGAAGCTGGAGATGAAGCTGGGCGCCAGCAGCAACCGCCGCAGCGGCACCTTCGATTTCAACGGCATGGATGCCGGGGGCAAGCCGGCCGGGCGGCATCACGTCGATTCAGGGCCGACGGAGAACAGCGTGACCGCCAGCGGCACGTACCGCCATCCGGTCGGCGAGCACCATGCGATCGCGCTGGGCTGGGACATCAACCGCGCCGCGCGCCGCGAGGACCGCGACGAGCGCCTGTACGACGCCAACGGCGTGCGCACGGGAGGCAGCAACGCCGACTATCGCGCCAACGTCAATCGCCTGGCCTTGTTCGCACAGGACGAATGGCAGGTGACGGAGCGCTATGCGCTGTATCTGGGCCTGCGTCATGAGCGGCTCGACACCGCCAGCCGCGCCGATGCGGCCAATGCTCCGGATGCGCTGGACACCAGTTCGGCCGTCTGGAGTCCGTCGCTGCAATCGCGCTACACGCTGGCGAACAAGGATGTGCTGCGGCTGGCGCTGAGCCGGACTTACAAGGCGCCGCCGCTGTCCAAGCTGGTGCCGCGCCGCTATACCATCGACAACAACAATAATCCGACCAATCCGGATGAACAGGGCAATCCCAACCTGCGGCCGGAACTGGCCTGGGGAGTGGATGCGGCGTATGAGCATTACCTGGGCGGAGGCGCGCTGGTCAGCGTCAGCACATATCTGCGACGCATCCGCGATGTGACGCAAACCAGGTTGTTCGAGCAGGATGGCGTGTGGGTGGAGGCGCCATTCAACAGCGGCAACGCCAGCGTGCGCGGCATCGAGCTGGAAGCCAAGCTGCCGCTGACGAAGGCGCTGGACTTGCGCGCCAACCTCGCCCGCAACTGGTCGCGGGTCGACAGCGTGCCTGGTCCGGACAACCGTCTGGAATCACAAACGCCGCTCACGGCCAACATCGGCATGGATTATCGCTGGACCAGCCTGACCTTTGGCGGGAGCCTGAATTACCAAGCCTCCGGCCCGGTGCGCCAATCGCCGCAAGTGTTCTTCGCCGGTAGCCCGAAGCGCGAACTGGATATGTATGCGCTGTGGAAGGCCGACGCGAAAACGCAGCTGCGCATTTCCGCCAGCAACCTGCTGCACCAGCAAGCCAGCGAATCGCACGACTACATCGATGCCGACAGCACCCGACGCCGCACCACATTGACGCCGACTTCAGCGACGCTGCGCATCATGCTGGAGTGGCAGCGTTAGCGGACGTTGCGCGCGATGAAGTACACCGCGCTGCTCAAGGCGGAGCAGGCTGTCACGACCCAAACGAATGCTTTCACGGTGTAAATGGCGAGCGTCCTGAACAGCTCTGCCCGGATCGCTTCCACATCGGCTTTGGTGGCGCAGTTGTTGAGCTGGACCTTAATAGCCGCGACGTCGGTTTGCAGGATAATGATGGTTTCCTGCTGCTTCTCCACGATCCGCTGCAGCGCTTGCAATGTCTCCTGTGATTTCTCTACCGTGATTTGCAACGTCTGTACATTGCCGTGTAAGGTTTGCACCGTGCTTTGCAACGTTTGTACCGTACCTTGCAGCGTTTGTACCGTACCCTGCAGGGTACGCACGTCGCCGTGCAACGTCTGTACCGTCCCTTGCAGAACCTGTTGCCCGCTTTGTAGGGACGAGACCGCCAGGTGCAAAGCCTCGTTACTGGCCAGCAGAGCTGCGGCGGTTTGTTCCGACATTGTATTTGGCCCGTTCATGTCTACATCATTAACCTCAACCTCGATCAGGTCAAGCGGCGCGGCTATGCAATATCGATTGCGTCAATGTATCGATATGGTAAGGTTCTGCCATGACACAATCGTATAAACCGTATAAACGCTGCATGGTGATGGGAGGGGGAGGATTCCGCTTCGGTATCTATATCGGCATGTATGCCGCGTTGCGCGAGGCCGGCCAGGCGCCGGATGTGCTGCTGGCCAGCTGCGGCGGCGCCATCGCCGCGACCATCATCCACAATCTGCCGCAGCCCGAGGCGCAGCGCGCCTGGCTGTCGTCGCCGGAAATGTACCGCTTCTGGTGCGGCCTGAAATCCACCGACAAGGCCGCGCTGCTGGGCACCTTGCTGCAGGCCGCGAAGCGCAAGCTGTCGTCCGCCAGCGCGCCGGTGATCCCGGATCTGTTCAACGACTACCTGTTCGAAATCCCGCCGCAACTGCCCTTTCCGCACGCCGCCGGCGCGCCGGAGGTCGACGTCGCCATCATCGGCGGCAAGCTGCTGTTCGGCCGGGCCGATGTCGGCCAGCCGCGCAACGGCCGCAAGCTATACGCGGAGACGGTGTTCTGCGGCGAGCGCGCCGCCGCCGCGCTGCGCGGCATGGACTCGCCGCTGGCAGAGGCGCGCTGGGGCGAACACGCCGTCGCCCGCGAGATGATCGTCGACACCGCGACCGCCGTCACCGACGCTGCCCGCATCTCCATCGCCGACATGATTTACTTCCGCTGCCAGCCGCATCGCGGCGACGAATATATCGGCGGCGTGCTCGATCTTTTCCCGGTCGAAATCGCGCGCCGGCTCGGCGACGAAGTGGTGATGGAATTCAAGGAAGCCTTCGACCAGGTGTTCTCGATCCCGGCCTGGCGCACGGTGCTGGGCGTGGACGGCAACGCGCGCCTGCGCTACGCCAATACCCACCTGGCCGACATGCGGATCGACGCCTCGGACGTGTCGGTGGTGCTGGCAAAGCAGCAGATGCAGCAAAAGCTCCAATGGCTGCGCAACCGCATCGAACTGGCCATGCCGCCTGTCCACGCGACCTTCGTCCAGCACATGAGCGACCAATGGCAGTACGGCTACGACCGCGCGCGGGAAGCGCTGGCGCGGCCGTTGCGCCGGCATCCGCCGATCCGCCGCGCCAACCGCCACAGCAAGCCGCTCGGCAGCATCGAGCCCTAGTGGACTGTAACGCTTGAATCGGGAGCGAAGGACGCACGGGCGGCGTGCAGGGCAAGGCGCAAAGCGCAGCGATAGCGGGCTATCGCGAGCATTTGCAACGCCGCCATGCGCGGCGCACGCGCGGCAAGCGCTCCTGATTTAAGCGTTACAGTCCACTACACGAAGTCCGACGCCAGCGCCTGATGCAAGGCCTGCACCGCCGCCGAGCCTTCGCCCACGGCGGCGGCCACGCGCTTGACCGAGCCGCTGCGCACGTCGCCGACGGCGAAGATGCGCGGGTGGCTGGTCTCGAGGAAGTGGCGCGGCCGCTCCAGCGGCCACCTGGCGGCGCCGACATCGGGACCGGTCAGCACGAATTGCTTGTCGTCGAGCGCGACGCAGTCGCCCAGCCACGCGGTGTTGGGCTGCGCGCCGAGGAACAGGAACAGATGGCGCGCCGGCGCGGTCTTCACCCCGCCGCCTTCGCTTTGCCAGCAGATGCGTTCGAGCTTGTCGTCGCCCTGCAGCTCGACGATGCGCTTGCGCACGTGCAGCGTGATGTTCGACGCCGCCTCGATGCGCTGGATCAGGTAGCGCGACATGCTGGCCGCCAGCCCATCGGCGCGCACCACGATGTGCACGTGCTTGGCGTGCCCGGCCAAAAACACCGCCGCCTGCCCGGCCGAATTGCCGCCGCCGACGATCACCACCTCCTCGTTGGCGCAGAAGTTCGCTTCCATGAAGGAGGCGCTGTAGTAGACGCCGCGTCCTTCGTAGCGCTCCAGCTCCGGCAGCTCCGGCTTGCGGTAGCGCGCGCCGGTGGCGATGACGATGGACCTGGCGCCCACCTTTTCCCCGCTGTCGATGGTGATGTCGAACACCTGGCCTTCGCAGTTGACTGCGCTGACGCTGACCGGCACCGCCACCTCGGCGCCGAACTTGCGCGCCTGCGACAGTCCGCGCCCCGCCAGCGCCTGGCCGGAGACGCCGGTCGGGAAGCCGAAGTAGTTTTCGATCTTGGAGCTGGAGCCGGCCTGGCCGCCCGGCGCCTTGGCGTCGAGCACCGCCACGCTCAGGCCCTCCGAGGCCGCGTACACGGCGGCGGCCAGTCCGGCCGGGCCGGCGCCGACCACCACCAGGTCGAAGGTGCGGCCGTCGAGATTGTCCGGACTCAGGCCGATGCTGTCGGCCACCTGGCGCAGGGTCGGCTGGCGCAGCAGCTCGCCGCTTGGCGCGATCACCACCGGGATGTCGTCACGAACCACGCCGAAGCGCTCCATCAGCGCCGCCGTTTCCTCGTGCTGGTCGATGTCGAAGTAGGCGGCCGGCTGGCCGTTGCGGTTCAGGAAGTGGCGCAGCACCAGCGTCGGCCGCGAATGGCGCGCGCCGAACAGCACCACGCCGCCGGTCTGGTCCTGCATATAGGCGACGCGCCGCAAAATATAGGCGCGCATGATGGTTTCGCTCAGCGCCGCCTCGGAGATCACCAGCGTGCGCAAGGCTTCCTCGCCGATGACGATCAGCTCGCAGTCGTCGACCACGCGCGCGGTGGCGACGGCGGCGCGGCCCGCCAGCGTGCCCATCTCGCCGGTGAACATGCCGGGGCCGTGCGTGCCGAGCACGGTCGAGCCCAGCGCGCCGCTGCGCGTGACCTCGACCGCGCCGGAGATGATGACGTACATCGAGATGTGCCGGTCGCCCTGGCTGAACAGCACCGCGCCGGCCGGAAAGTGGCGCCGCTCGCCGTAGCGCTGCAGGATTTCAAACTGGTCGACACTCAGCGTCGGGAAGATCTGGTGGCGGCGGTTGCCGATGTCCGATGAGGCGAGATGGGGACTCGCGCTCGCGCTCGCGCTGATACTGATGCTGCCCCCTTGATGTTGGTCCATGCCGTGTCCTCGTTGAATAGACGGTCATGATAGCGCTTATTCAGCGGCAGAGTTGCCGCCACTGCTGTTCGAACTCGGCCGGCGAGACGTCCTGCGCCAGCAGCGTCAGGTCGCGCGCCACCGCGATGTAGCGCTGGTAGCCGATGTAGGCGCCGAACGCGTCCTTGGCGTTGACCTCGCCGCACGGCGCGCCGCCCTTGCCGATGAACTGGTTGCGGAACTGGGCCTGGCCGGGCTCGAGGATTTTTTCCTTCACATATTTTTCGCCCAGGCTGGTCAGCGTGGCCGCCTCCTCGCGCTGCTTCTGTTCCGCCGTCTTGCCGCAGGCCCCCAGCAGCAGCGCCGGCAACAACGCCAGCGCCGCGCCCAGCCGGCTCATGTTAGCCAAAGTCATAATATTTTCTCTTTTATAATTATTCCCAACGATGGTACTTTAACGCAACAGCGGTCCACATTGTTGACAGGCGGTGGATTTGTTAATATTCCAAGCTTACCCGCCTGATCAGGAGATCGCATGTTCCACTATCATTCCGTCCGCTTCGTCAAAACGCTGCTGGCCTGCGCAATGTTGCTCGCTTGCTATGCGGAGGCGGCGGAAAAACAGGCCCATGTGACCATCCTGGCGACCGGCGGCACCATCGCCGGCAGCGGCGCCAGCTCCACCACGACGGTCGGCTACACCGCCGCCACCGTCGGCGTCGACCGCCTGATCGCGGCCGTGCCGGAACTGGCCAAGGTGGCCCAGGTCAAGGGCGAGCAAGTGTTCCAGATCGCCAGCGAAAACATGAGCGACGCCTACTGGCTGACCCTGGCCAAGCGCGTCAACGTGCTGCTGGCCCAGCCGGACGTGGACGGCATCGTCATCACCCACGGCACCGATACGCTGGAGGAGACCGCCTACTTCCTCAACCTGACCGTCAAGAGCAGCAAGCCGGTGGTGCTGGTCGGCGCCATGCGTCCGGGCACCGCGCTGTCGGCCGACGGTCCGATCAATCTGTACAACGCGGTGCTGCTGGCCGCCAGCCCCGAGGCCGCCGGCAAGGGCGTGCTGGTGGCGATGAACGACCAGATCCACGGCGCCCGCGACGTCAGCAAGACCAACACCTCGACCCCGGACAGCTTCAAGACGCCGGAGCTGGGCATGCTCGGCTACATCCAGGGCAACAAGCCCTACTTCTACCATGTGTCGACCCGCAAGCACACTGCCGGCACCGAGTTCGACATCAGCAAGGTCGAGACGCTGCCGCAGGTCGACATCGTCTACGGCTACGCCAATGTGAATCCCGTGGCGCTGAACGCGCTGGTGGCGGCCGGCGCCAAGGGCATCATCCACGCCGGCGTCGGCGACGGCAGCCTGGCCGCCAAGGTCACGCCGTCGTTGACGGCGGCGCGCAAGCAAGGCGTGCTGATCGTGCGCGCCAGCCGCGTCGGCCAGGGCATCGTCGCGCGCAACGGCGAAGCCAACGACGACGAGCTGGACTTCGTCGCCGCTGATACGCTCAACCCGCAAAAGGCGCGCATCCTGCTGATGCTGGCGCTGACCAAAACCAGCGACAGCAAGCAGGTGCAGCGCATGTTCTACACCTACTAAGCGTTACGGATAGTCCGGCCGCGTCATGCGGAACAGGTTGTCCGGACCGATCTCGAAGTAATCGGCCGGGCCGCCGCCGCGCAAAATCGTCTGCGAGCCCGCCGTGTCATAGACGCCGTCGCGCAGCAGCGCTTGCGCGATGTGCACGCCCACCACCTCCCCCATCACCAGCCAGCCGTTGGTGTCCGCGCCCGACGCCGTCTTCAGGCGGATGATCTCGCTGCACTTGCACTCGAACGATACCGGGCTCTCCAGCACGCGCGGCACGGCGACGATGGTCGACGGCGCCGGCGTCAGCCCGGCCAGCTCGAATTCGTTCACGTCCGGCGGCGCCGGCGCGCAGCTGGCGTTCATCGCCTCGGCCAGCGGCCGGGTCGCCAGATTCCAGACAAATTCGCCATTGTGCTCGATGTTGCGCAGCGTGTCCTTGCGCCCCTGGCTGGAAAAGCCGATCAGCGGCGGCGTGTAGTTGAAGGCGTTGAAGAAGCTGTACGGCGCCAGGTTCAGGCCACCCTGCGCGGTGCGGGTGGAAATCCAGCCGATCGGACGCGGTCCGACGATGGCGTTGAACGGGTCGTGCGGCAGGCCGTGGCCCTGCGCGGGCTGGTAGAAATAGCGGTCGTCCATGGGGCTCCTGTCTGGTGCCGGCATTTTCGCACACAACGGGGATATCAATCCGCTGCCGCGGAAAGTGTTTGCCCCGGCGTACAATTGAACGGCGTCGCGCGACGCGACGGATCGGGACCTTGCCGCGCACCAGCCTGTGCGCCGCCACCGCCTGCTCGGGACCCAGGTGCCAGTCGGGCCGGGAATTGCAATGTCGTCTGTTGTTAACAAATTCTGTGGATAAGGCTGTTAACAAGCCACCGCACCTGGATCCAAGCCACTGTTTTTAAAAGTGAAAGTTCCAGTGCGTAAATTTTTCGCAGCAAAAGTTATCCCCTGGCATTACACTGCCCGTGTTTGTCTTTTCAATCGAAGGAACTCATGAAATTGCGCCTTACCGTACTTGCCCTGTCGCTGCTGCTGGGCGGCGCCTCCCTGCAGGCCAGCGCCGCCGATGCCGCAGCCGCGCCGAAATACAGCCTGCGCGAGCACTACACCAAATACGAATTCCGTATCCCGATGCGCGACGGTACCCGGTTGTTCACCGTGGTCTACGTGCCCAAGGATGCGAGCAAGCGCTATCCCTTCCTGATGCAGCGCACCCCGTACAGCGCCGGCGTGACCGCCGGCGGCGAGCTGCATTACGGCGTGGATTTCTACCCGGAGCACATCGGCCCGTCGCAGGAGTTTGAAACCAGCGGCTACATCTTCGTCAAGCAGGACGTGCGCGGCCGCTATATGTCGGAAGGCAAGTGGCAGGAAATGACGCCGCACGTCAACGCCAGGCGCGCCAAGGGCGAAGGCAATGAGAGCGAAGACATGCACGACACCGTCGAGTGGCTGCTGAAGAACGTGGCCAACAACAACGGCAAGGTCGGCATCCTGGGCACCTCGTATCCCGGCTTCTACACCTCGGCCAGCATCATCGACTCGCATCCGGCGATCAAGGCCGCGTCGCCGCAGGCGCCGGTGACCGACCTGTACATGAACGACGACTCCTACCACGGCGGCGCCTTCATGCTGGCGGCCAATTTCGATTTTTATTCGGCCTTTGTCGAGGCGGCAAACCCGACCCCGCTGCCGAAAACCTGGGATCGCTTCGATTACGGCACCGCGGACGGCTATGAATTCTTCCTCAAGCACCTGACGCTGAGCAACATCACCAACACGTTGACGCCGAAACAGCGCGCACTGCTGATGCCGACCATCGAACACACGACCTACGACGATTTCTGGAAAGCCCGCAACATCGCGCCGCACCTGAAGAACATCAAGGCGGCGGTGCTGACCGTCGGCGGCTGGTACGACGCGGAAGACCTGCAAGGCCCGCTGACGACCTACAGCAGCATCAAGCGCAACAATCCGGGCATCTACAGCGGCCTGGTGATGGGGCCGTGGTCGCACGGCGGCTGGGGCCGCAACGATGGCCAGAGCCTGGGCTACGTCAAGTTCGACGCCAAGACCGGCGAGCAGTACCGCAGCAACATCCTCTACCCCTTCTTCGAGCAGCACCTGAAGGGCGTGGCGAACAAGAACGTGTCCGAGGTGTATGCGTTCGAAACGGGCAGCAATGTGTGGCGCCACTACGCCGCCTGGCCGCCGCAGCAGGCGCAGACGCGCACCTTATTCCTGGGCCCGAACGGTACGCTGGGTTGGACACAGCCAGCCGCTGGCGAACCCTACGACGAATATGTCGCCGATCCGCGCAAGCCGGTGCCGTTCACCGCCTACCCGGCCAACGGCGCACCCAAGGAATACATGGTCGGCGACCAGCGCTTCGCGTCGACCCGCCCGGATGTGCTGACCTACCGCAGCGAGCCGCTGGAGGAAGATGTCACGCTGTCCGGCCCGGTCAAGCCCCGGCTGTTCGTGTCCACCACCGGCACCGACGCCGACTGGGTGGTCAAGCTGATCGACGTGTATCCGCCGGCCTACCCGGGCGGCGACGACGAGGAGCGCGGCAAGGACGTGCCGCCGCCCTCGCTGACCATGGCCGGCTACCAGCAGCTGGTGCGCGGCGATCCGCTGCGCGGCAAGTTCCGCAACGGTTTCGAGAACCCGCAGCCGTTCACGCCGGGCAAGGTGGAGACGGTCAATTACAGCATGAGCGACATCAACCACACCTTCCGGCGCGGCCACCGCATCATGGTGCAGATCCAGAGTTCGTGGTTCCCGCTGGTGGACTTGAACCCGCAAACCTTCGTGGATATTCCAAAAGCCAAGCCAGAAGACTTCCAGAAGGCGACGCAACGGGTGTATCACGCGCCGTCGATGCAGTCGGGCATCGAGGTGCAGGTGCTGCCGGGCCTGCGCTGATGCGGGTTGTTAACAAATTCTGTGGATAAGCTTGTTAACAAGCCGGATGATGGCAAGCTAAGTAGTTGTTTCAGATAGATAAAATCTCGCTGCGCAAATTTGTCGCAGCGAGAACTTATCCACCGCGCCGACGCTCGATGAGCTCGAACAGTCCCATGCCGGCCAGCATCGCCGCCACGAAGCACAGCGCCTTCGGCAAGCCCATCCCCAGCGCCACCAAGGCGGGTCCGGGACAAAGTCCCGCCAATCCCCAGCCCGCGCCAAATAATACCGACCCCAGCACCAGACGGCGGTCGATTCTCGTTGCCGCAGGCAATTTAACCGCCTTGCCCAATAACGTGGTTTTACGTCGGCCGACATAAGAGAAAGCAAGGAATCCGATTAAAATCGCACCCCCCATCACAAATATCAGAGATGGATCCCACCTCCCGGCCAAATCCAGAAAACCCAATACTTTCGCGGGATCAGCCATGCCGGAAATAATCAGGCCTATGCCGAATAGTAATCCGCAAATAAACGAGATAACCATTACAAGTGCCTCAGCAAATAAACGGTGATAAAGCCGACCGCCATAAAAATCACGGTCGCCACGATCGATCGCGGCGATAAGCGCGATATGCCGCAAATACCGTGGCCGCTGGTACAGCCCGACCCGTAGCGCGTACCGACGCCGACCAACAAGCCCGCTGCCATTAATATTCCCCAGGACGCATCGACGCGAGATTCCGGCAGCACATAAAAAATGCCGAAAATCGCGGGCGCGAATATCATGCCCGCAATAAAAGCCAAACGCCAGGCCACGTCGCCGCGAATCGGACGCAATAGCCCGCCGATGATGCCGCTAATGCCGGCAATCCGGCCATTCACCAAGATCAATATGGCGGCGGCAAGGCCGATCAGAACGCCGCCGGCAAAAGCCGGCCAAGGCGTGAAATGCAGGTAGTCTATGTTCATGGGTGCCTCCGTCGACACACGCCAGAAAACGGCGCGTACAAGCCAATATCTGGCATGGCTTCACTCCCCCAACAGCCGCAAGGACTCGGTCCATGCGGCCTTCCATGGCTTCAGATCAGGTTCGATGGCGAACGCCTTCTTCAAGCGCGGCATCGGCACGCGGTAGACATCGTTCAATCCCAGCGCCAGCGTTACCGGATTCCACAGGTAGGAGTTTTTACCGGCGCGGGAATTCTTTCTCACCCTGGCGCCGTCGTCACCGAATATGCCGATGGCGTCGGCCAATGATTTGGCCAGATCCATTTTCACCATATCGCCAAATAAATGGAGAATTTCTTCCTTCGCCAGACCTTTGGGAATTTCCACCGGCGCCAGAATAACCTCTTTTGGATTTAAAATATCCTCGGCAAACTGCATGATGTCGCGCTGAAAAAACCTGAGCGCATCCAACGGCCGGGTAATACCCGGCGGTTTCAGCTTGAAAGAGATACGATCGGAATCCCGCGTCATGCGGATCAATACATCGGCGCCACCTTCCGCGAGCCGCTTGGTGTCATCGATGAAGAATATCGGTGCGGGATAGCGGGTAATTCCTTCGGCGAACAACCCGCTGAGTTCTTCGGAATAATCCAGCCAGACATGCGGCGTCAGCCCGCCCTCCACTATTCGCGCCAGATTCCAGGCCGTACCGGTTTTTTCGCTGAGCCATAAACAGGTTTCTTCCGTCGTCGCCCAGCTTGGTAATATTGCAGTCATTGATGCCACCCGCCTTTTATTGTCAGTGGCGTAGTGTATCAGGCGTTCCGTATCAACCACTCGTGGAATTGGCCGGCGGGTAGCGGGCGGCTGAATAAATAACCTTGATAACGCCGGCAACCCAGCTGTTCCAGCAAGCCGCGCTGTTCCTGCGTTTCAACGCCCTCGGCGATGACGTCCAGCTGCAAGGCGTGCGCCATGGCGATGATGGTCGATACGATGGCCTGGTCGCTGGCGTCGCTGACCAGGTCGCGCACAAAGGACTGGTCGATCTTCAATTGGCGCAGCGGCAAACGTTTCAAATATTGCAGCGAGGAATAGCCCGTACCGAAGTCATCCAGCGAGAATTGCACACCCATGTCCGTCAGTTGCTGCATGCTGGCGATCGTCTCCTCTATGTTTTCCAGCAACACGCCCTCGGTCAACTCCAGCTTCAACCGCGACGGATCGATGGCGTAGCGCCGCACCGTGCCCTGCACGCGCTCGCAGAAGTCGCGCTGATGGAACTGGTTGGCGCTGACGTTGATCGCCAGCAACAAGTGCGCCGTCGAGGCCTCCGCCTGCCACTGCCGCAGCTGCGCGCATGCCGTTTCCAGCACCCAGTCGCCGATCGGCAGGATCAAACCGGACTCTTCCGCCAACGGGATGAAGCTGGCCGGCGAGACAAAACTGCCGTCGGTCTGGATCCAGCGGATCAGCGCCTCGGCGCCGGTCGCCCGGCCGTGATGATCGACCTGCGCCTGATAATACAGTTCGAATTGGCGCTGCTCGACGGCCTGGCGCAGGGCTTCCTCCAGCTTGGCCCGCGACGTGATGCTGTCCTGCATCTGCTGGTCGAAGAAGCGCATGGCGTTGCGCCCGGCCTGCTTGGCCTGGTACATGGCGATATCGGCCTGCATCAACAGCTCGTCCGGATGGGAGGGATGACCGTTGTGAAACAGCGTGGCGCCCAGGCTCGGCGTGCTGTAGCACTGGTGGCCGTCCAGCGCGTATGGACGGTTCAGTTCCGCCAGGACCTTGCCGCACAGCGCCTCGGTCTGCGCGGCGGCCTCCAGCGGATCGCTGCTCATGCCTTCCAGCAGCACCACGAATTCGTCGCCGCCCAGGCGCGCCACGGTGTCGCCCTGCCGCAGACAGCCCTGCAGCCGCGCTCCTGCTTGCTGCAACAGCAGGTCGCCCATGTTGTGCCCCAGCGTGTCGTTGAGCGTCTTGAAATTGTCCAGATCGATGAACACCAGCGCGCCGTGGCGGCTGTGCATCGCGCTGGCCGCCAGCGACTGGCGCAGCCGGTCGAGCAACAGCCGCCGGTTTGGCAGCCGGGTCAGCGGGTCGTAAAAGGCCAGGCAACGGATTTCGTCGCTGGCGGCCTTGCTCAGGGTGATATCGGTCAATGCCGCCACGTAGTTGCAGATCTCGCCGGCGCCGTCGCGCACCGCCGTGATGCTCAGATTTTCCGGATACACCTCGCCGTTCTTGCGGCGATTCCATATCTCCCCCGACCAGCAGCCATCCTGCTCGATGGTGTACCACATCGTCTGGTAAAAAGCGGCATCGTGACGGCCGGAACTCAGCATGTTCGGGGAGCGCCCCACCACTTCCTCGGCGGCGTAGCCGGTGATGCGGGTGAAGGCCTGATTGACCTTGAGAATGAAACCCTTGCTGTCGGTGACCATCATGCCTTCGGATGACTCGAAGGCCGTCGCCGCGACGCGCAGGCTCGCTTCCGCCTCATGGCGTTCGGTGATGTCGGTATGCACCACCACGGCGCCGCTCCAGCCGTGCGCCAGCGGCGACACCGCCATATTGAACCAGCGCGTTTGCGTCGCGACATGGCAGGGATATTCCAGCTGAAAATGTGTGCGATGCCCCGCCAGCACCTCGCCGATGCCGATTTCCGCGGCGACGGCGCGCGCCGAATCGAGGCCATGGGACTGTCGACAGATCTCCAGGTAGTTGTTGCCGAGGCCGGCGTTCTGCAGCCCCGCCTGCGGCAGATGCCCTCCGCCGCAACCGCGCCAGGCACCGTTGACGGCAACGATATTGCCGTCCAGTCCCAGGATGACAACCTGCTCGGGCAAGGCGTCCAGGATGGCGCACGCGAAACTGTGGCAGACGCCGGGCGCCGGCAGTCCGCCGGCGAAGTCGCAACGGCCGGCGGCCGCTCTGAATCGCGAAATAGTTGCCATGCTGCCCTCGTCTGATGGTTTCCGTAAGGATACTGATCTGCGTCAATAAAAAATTTGATCCAAATCAATTATTTGGTCCTAATCCGGCAAACGGATCAGGAATGTTTTGATCGACATCAATTTTTTTTTGGGTGCCGCTTGCTAAGCTTGGCATATGCAACTTACTTCTAACACCAGCGGCAACGGCGACTGCCGCGATTGCGCGGTTCGCCGCAATTGTCTGCCCGCCCAACTGGATGGCCCGGCGATGCCGCGCTTCCGGGCAATCGTCACCGGGTGCCTGGCGCTGGCCAAGCACCAGACATTTCTCGCCCAGGACACGCTTTTCAGCCATGTGCACATACTGCGCAGCGGCCAGTGCAAGACGGAGCATCAGGCGCGCGACGGCACCCGCAAAGTGGTCGGGTTTCATGGGCCCGGTCAGATGGTGGGACTGGAGGGACTGGGAACGCACAGTTATCGCTTCGATGCGGTGACGCTGTGCGACAGTGAAATATGCGAAATTCCCTACGCGCATCTGGCCGTGTTGATGGCGGAGCAGGCGCCGCTGATGGCGCAATTCCACCTGTTGCTGGGCATGCAGCTGGACCGTTCGCAACGGGCGATCCTGATGCTCGGCGGCGCCACGGCGCCGCAGCGCATCGCCAATTTCCTGCTGGATCTCAGCCAGCAGCACGCCGCGCTGGGCGAATCGGGCGAGTTGTTCAATTTGCGCATGTCGCGCGAGGAAATGGGCTCGTACCTCGGGCTGGCGGTGGAAAGCATCAGCCGCGTGCTGACCCGCTTCCGCGCCGATGGCTTGATCAACGTGAGCAACCGCAAGATCGTGCTGCGCGATGCGGCAGGGCTGCGCCGGGCGGCCGAGCTCAATTCTTAAGCCAGGTCCAGGCCCGGCATCCGCCCATTTGACGGCGCCGCGGACGCCAGCCGTCATTACCCAAACGAATCAGCAATAAGATTTTGGCCTGCCCAGCAGGAATCGAACCTGCGACCCTCAGCTTAGAAGGCTGATGCTCTATCCAACTGAGCTATGGGCAGAGATGTATGCGGCAAGAATATGTCGCGGAAATGAAAAACGGGCTGTCCTGAGACAACCCGTTTTAAAAGTTCTTGGTCGGAGTACAAGGATTCGAACCTTGGACCCCCTGGTCCCAAACCAGGTGCGCTACCGGGCTGCGCTACACTCCGAAGACGACATTCTAACGCCTGCCACCCGCCGCGTCAATGAATCACCCGGCTTATTTCAGTGGTGTAGTTCAGGCAGCCAGTTTCTCCACCTTGGCGGCGATGCGCTGCGCCATCGATTCGGCATCCTTGGCGTTACGAGCTTCGACCATCACGCGGATCAAAGGTTCCGTGCCGGAGGCGCGGATCAGCACCCGGCCGCTGTCGCCCAGCTCGCGCTCGACCTGCTCCTTCTCCGCCACCATGGCCGCGTTCCTGGTCCAGTCGAAGCCGGGCGCGACGCGCACGTTGACCAGCGTCTGCGGGAAGATCACCAGCTCGCCGGCGCACTGCTCCAGCGAGCGGCCGGAACGCTTCAGCGCCGACAGCACCTGCAGCGCCGAGATGATGCCGTCGCCGGTGGTGTGCTTGTCCAGGCACAGCAGGTGGCCCGAGCCCTCGCCGCCGAGGATCCAGCCCTTTTCCTGCATTACTTCCAGCACATAGCGGTCGCCGACCTTGGCGCGCGCGAAGCCGATGCCCTTCTGCTTGAACGCCACCTCGACCGCCATATTGGTCATCAGCGTGCCGACGGCGCCGGCGACCGGGCCGGTGGCCATGCGGTCCATCACCATCAGGTACAGCAGCTCGTCGCCGTTGTACAGGCGGCCGTTGGCGTCGCACATGATGAGGCGGTCGGCGTCGCCGTCGAGCGCGATGCCGAGATCGGCGCCATGCGCGCGCACGGCGGCGGCCATCGCATCCGGCGCGGTGGCGCCATGGCCGAGGTTGATGTTGAACCCATCCGGCTTGTTGCCGATGGCGACCACTTCAGCGCCCAGTTCATGAAACACGTGCGGTGCGATGTTGTAGGCGGCGCCGTGCGCGCAATCGACCACCAGCTTCAGGCCGCGCAGGTCCAGCTCGTTCGGGAAGGTGCTCTTGCAGAATTCGATGTAGCGGCCCTGGGCGTCGTCGAGGCGCTTGGCGCGGCCCAGCTTTTCCGACGGCACGCATTCCATCGGCAGATCCAGCGCCGCTTCGATGTCAAGCTCGACCGCGTCCGGCAGCTTGGTGCCCTGGTCGGAGAAGAACTTGATGCCATTGTCCTGGAACGGGTTGTGCGACGCCGAGATCACCACGCCGGCCGACAGGCGCAGCGCGCGCGTCAGGTAGGCGATGGCCGGGGTCGGCATCGGGCCGGCCAGCATGACGTCGACGCCGGCGGCCGAGAAGCCCGCCTCCAGCGCCGCCTCCAGCATGTAGCCGGAGATGCGGGTATCCTTGCCGATCAACACGGTCGGACGGGCGCCGCCGCTGCGCGTGGTCGCCAGCACCTTGCCGGCCGCGTAGCCGAGGCGCATCACGAAGTCAGGCGTGATCGGCGAGACGCCGACCAGGCCGCGGATACCATCGGTGCCAAAATATTTACGTGCCATTGTGTGCTCTTTATTCTCGTCTATCGATTTTTATTGTGCTGCCTGCCATACCTTGAGCGCGTCCACCGTCTCGGCCACGTCGTGCACGCGGACGATGACGGCGCCCTGCGCCACCGCCGCCAACGCGCCGCCGACGCTGCCGGCCATGCGCCGCTCGACCGGCTTGTCGACCACCGCGCCGATCATCGACTTGCGCGACAGACCCGCCAGCAGCGGCATGTCCAGCTCGGCGATCAGGCGGCCCGTGGCCTTGAGCAAGGCGTAATTATGCTCCACAGTCTTGCCAAAGCCAAAGCCCGGATCGATGCAAAGGCGACGCGGATCAATACCGGCCGCGATCATGGTGTCGATGCGCTCGCGCAGGAAGGCGATCACCTCCTCCACCACGTCGCCGTACGACGGCGCCAGCTGCATGTGCTGCGGGTCGCTCTGCATGTGCATGATGCACAGGCCGCAATCGCTGTCGCGCACCGCCTCGATCGCGCCCAGTGCGCGGAAACCGTTTATATCGTTGATCATGTCGACGCCGGCGATGATGGCTTCACGCATCACCTGCGGCTTGTAGGTATCGACCGAGATGGCCGGCCCCAGGTCGCGCAGCGCGTACAGCACCGGCATGACCCGCTGCAGCTCCTGTTCCAGCGGCAGCGGCGGCGCGCCGGGACGGCTGGACTCGCCGCCGACGTCGATGATGTCGACGCCGTCGAGGATCATCTGCTCGGCATGGGACAGCGCGAACTCCAGCCCCTGGTAATTGCCGCCGTCGGAAAACGAATCCGGCGTAACGTTAAGAATGCCCATGACGCGGGCGCGCACATGATCGCCCCGCCACGGGTAGTTGAATCGGCCAAACTGTAATGTGGATCGCATGGGGTTCTGAATAGAAAAAGGGCGAGGATCGCTCCTCACCCTTTCATATGGTGAATGCCTGAAACTTAGGCTGGTGCCGTCACGCTGGGGGTCACGCCAGGACCGCCGTCGCTGGGCGGGTGCTTGCGAATCGTGACGCCGGCTTTCGGCGCGCGCGGCTCCAGGCCGGCCATGATGTCGTTGATCTGGTCCGCATCGATGGTTTCCCATTCCATCAGCGCCTTGGTCATCACTTCGACCTTCTCGCGGTTGGTTTCGAGCAGGTGACGCGCCAGTTTGTACTGGGTGTCGAGGATGCTGCGGATCTCGGCATCGACCATTTGCTGGGTCGCTTCGGAAATCGTCTTCGAGGCGCCGCCGAAGAAGCCGTCGTTCTGGCTGTCTTCATAGACCATCACGCCCATCGCGTCGGACATGCCGAAGCGGGTGACCATCGAGCGGGCCAGCTTGGTGGCGCGGGAGAAATCGTTCGACGCGCCGGTCGACATCTGGCCGACGAAGATCTCTTCAGCGATACGGCCGCCGAACAGGATGGAAATTTCTTCCAGCATCTTGTCCTTGTAGCCCGAAATATTATCGTGCTCAGGCAGCTGCCAGGTCAGGCCCAGTGCCCAGCCGCGCGGCATGATGGTGACCTTGTGAACAGGGTCAGCCTTCGGCAGCAGCTTGGCGACGACGGCGTGGCCGGACTCGTGATACGCAGTGTTGCGGCGCTCTTCCTCGCGGATGACCATCGACTTGCGCTCGGGGCCCATGAAGATCTTGTCCTTGGCATCTTCGAAGTCGATCATGTCGACCAGGCGCTTGCTGCGGCGCGCGGCGAACAGGGCAGCTTCGTTGACCAGGTTGGCCAGGTCAGCGCCCGAGAAACCAGGGGTGCCGCGGGCCAGGATGTCGGCCTTGACGTCGGTGCCGATCGGCACTTTACGCATGTGCACGTTCAGGATCTGCTCACGGCCGCGGATATCCGGCAGGCCGACCGAGACTTGACGGTCGAAACGGCCCGGACGCAGCAGCGCTTTATCCAGCACGTCGGCGCGGTTGGTTGCGGCCACGACGATGACGCCGGACGAGGCTTCGAAACCATCCATCTCCACCAGCAGCTGATTGAGCGTCTGTTCGCGTTCGTCGTTACCGCCGCCCATGCCGGCGCCGCGATGGCGACCGACCGCGTCGATCTCGTCGATGAAGATGATGCACGGCGAATGCTTCTTGGCGTTCTCGAACATGTCGCGGACACGGGACGCACCCACGCCGACGAACATCTCGACGAAGTCCGAACCGGAGATCGAGAAGAACGGCACCTTGGCTTCGCCGGCGATGGCGCGCGCCAGCAGAGTTTTACCCGTGCCAGGAGGACCGACCATCAGCACACCGCGCGGAATGCGGCCGCCAAGTTTCTGGAATTTGCTAGGATCTTTGAGGAAGTCGACGATCTCGTTGACTTCTTCCTTCGCTTCGTCGCAACCGGCGACGTCGGCGAAGGTGACGGTGTTGTTCGACTCGTCCATCATGCGCGCCTTCGACTTGCCGAAGGAGAACGCCCCGCCCTTGCCGCCGCCCTGCATCTGACGCATGAAGAAAATCCACACGCCGATCAGCAACAGCATCGGGAACCAGGAGACGAAGACCTGCTGCAGGAACGATGGCTCCTCAGGCGGACGCACGTCGAAATGCACGCCGTTGTCGCGCAGATCGCCGACCAGGCCGCGATCGAGCACGGTGGCGGTGGTGCGGACCTTGGTGTCGTCGCTGCGGGTCGCGGTGATGCTGGCGCCCTCGATCACAACATCCTTGATGCGCTTGGCCTTGACTTCATCCAGCAAATCGGAATAAGCGATGGTCTTGGCGCCGCCTGCTACGCCATGGCTGTCGAACTGCTTGTACAGCATGAGCAGCAGCAGTACCACGACTACCCAGATGGCTGATTTGGAAAACATGTTATTCACGAAAACTCCTTGGATGCGGGGCGCATCTCTTAACCTGTAGCTAGAAACCCGATTTTACTCGTAATAAGCGGGCGGTGCCAAAGCCCTCTCGTGCGCGAGGCTGAAAACCCAGCAGAAAAACACCATATTTGTCCAAAATAGCGCCGCAATCAAGACAAAAGTGCTTTTTCCTCTCTGGATGTGCGGCCCGTCTGGCAAATATCAAGGGCGGATTTGGTCCAATTCCAGCGGTACGGCCGACGCCATGCCATCGGTCGGGTTTTTCAGGCCACGGCCAAGCAGGAAGATTTCCGAGGATTTGTCCCGGCTGGCCTTGGGTTTTTTCTGGATCACGGTTTTGAATTCGCGGCGGAATTTCAATACGATATCGTTAAAACCCATGTCTTTAAAACATTTCACCAGCAGCGCGCCGTTCGGCTTCAGGTGGGCCTGGGAGAATTCTATTGCCAGATCGATCAGATGCTCCATGCGGGCGGCGTCCGACAAGGCGATGCCGGACAGGTTGGGCGCCATATCCGATAGCACAACGTCAACTTTCTTGCCTTTGACGTGGTCTTCCAGCAGCTGCAGCACGTCCGCCTCGCGGAAATCGCCCTGGATGAAATGGAAGTCGGCGATCGGCTCCATCGGCAGGATGTCGAGGCCGATCAGGGTGCCGTTGATGCCGCCGCCCTCGGCGCCCGCCAGCTTGCGGCGCACGTACTGGCCCCAGCTGCCGGGGGTACAGCCGAGGTCGACGATGACCTGGCCGGGCTGGATCAGCTTCTCGTCCTCATCGATCTCCTTGAGCTTGAAAGCGGCGCGGGCGCGGTAGCCCTCTTTCTGCGCTAATTTCACATAAGGGTCGTTAATGTGGTCGTGCAACCAGTTTTTGTTTAATTTCTTCTTCTTCATTCGCGTAGAATACTGCCTTTAAGGGAACTACTAAAAATATATTATGCTAAAACTTACACCCGTTGAGCGCAGCGCCCTGCGCGCCGAAGCTCATGGCCTCAAGCCTATCGTCATGATCGGTGAAGCGGGCCTGACCGCTAACGTCCTCAAGGAAATCGCCCTCGGCCTCGATTCGCACGGTTTGATCAAGGTCCGCGTCTTCGGCGACGACCGCGAAGCCCGCGCCGCCATGTACGACACCATCTGCGAGCAGCTCGATGCGTCGCCGGTACAACACATCGGCAAGCTGCTGGTGCTGTACCGTCCGAAGGTTGAAACGGAAAAAGCCCGCTCGACCTCCGGCAAGGGCCTGCGCGAAGTCACCATCGTCAAGCCTAGCCCAAGCGGCACCAAACGTCCGTCGGTGACCAAGGTACTGCTCAAGGGGAATGAACGCGTGACCCAAGGCGGCAACATCAAACGCGCCAAGCCACAGCAGAAGTCGACCAAGAAGGGTGCGCTGGGTTCCAAGTAACAGGCCCTGGCGGCACCGTTGCACCCCGCACACCGTTGACAGGGGTCTGACCCAAAGGGTCAGACCCCATCGTCTTAGGGGTGCTGTATTACTGTTTCACCACCAGCCACGCGGCCAGCAGGCTTTGTACCAGATACAAGCTGCTGGAAATGCCGTGCAACATGCCGAATTCATTTTGGGCGGCGCCTTCCATCACCCCGCCCGGCCCCGCCGCGGCACGCAATGCGGCCATCATCGGCTGCAGGCCGAAGTGCGACACCAGCGTACACACCAGCATCACCGCCACCACCAGCATCAGCGTGCGGCGCGACTTGGCGGCTGAATTGGCGGCCGATCCGGCGAAGATGCCGCCGGTCTCGGCGCCCCGGCTGATCCACAGCAGCACCAGCATCGCCAGCGCGCAGGCGATCGACAGCCAGGCTTGATTCTTGAACAGGCTGGCGGCTATGGTGCCGGCCAGCACGCGGTCGCTCAATGTGGCGAACAGCGTCGGCGCGGCCAGGTAGCCGACCGCCCACAAACTGCCGGCCCACAAGGTCGCGACCAGCAAACGGGTGCGAGCTAATAACATCAGATGTAACGCACTTCCAGAATTTCGTATTCGCGCGGGCCGGACGGCGCCTGCACTTCCACCACGTCGCCGGCCGACTTGCCGATCAGCGCGCGGGCGATCGGCGAGGTCACCGACACTTTGCTCAGTTTCAGGTCCGCCTCGTCCAGGCCGACGATCTGGTAGGTCACTTTCGCGCCCGACTCCAGGTCTTCCAGGTCCACGGTCGACGCGAACACCACGCGGCCATCCGCATCCAGCGTGGTCGGATCGATGATCTGCGCCGCGCTCAACTTGCCTTCCAGTTCCGCGATGCGGCCTTCGACGAACGCCTGGCGCTCCTTGGCTGCATCGTACTCGGCGTTTTCCGACAGATCGCCATGCGAGCGTGCTTCGGCAATCGCGTCGATCACGATACGGCGTTCTTTGGTCTTCAACTGGTGCAACTCTTCTTTCAAGAGCTCTGCGCCGAACTTGGTAAGTGGAACTGAAGTCATGTTGTTTATATAATCCGGTTTTACAATGGAAAACCACAGAGGCCACGCCAACCTTCAGCGCGAGCTCTGTGGTTCGAAAACTACTTAGACCTTAGTGTAAGGTTTTATGCAGCCCTTGTAAATCGTACACTTGCAATTCGTCGAGGTGACGGATGCCTTCGACCGCCGCTTCGGCGCCGGCAATGGTGGTGTACGTGGTCACGCGCGAGGCCAGCGACGAGGTGCGGATGGCGCGCGAGTCCGTGATGGCGCTGCGCTTTTCCTCGACCGTGTTGATGACCAGGACAATCTCGTGGTTCTTGATCATGTCGACCACGTGCGGACGACCCTCGGCCACCTTGTTCACTGCGGTGACCGGGATGCCGGCCGCCGCGATCACGGCGGCGGTGCCCTTGGTGGCCACCAGCGTGAAGCCGATGTCGACCAGGTCGCGCGCCACTTTCACCGCGCGCGGCTTGTCCGACGCCTTCACCGACAGGAACACCTTGCCCGACTTCGGCAGCTTGATGCCCGCGCCCAGCTGCGACTTGACGAAGGCCTCGCCGAAGGTCTTGCCGACGCCCATAACTTCACCGGTCGATTTCATCTCGGGTCCGAGGATGGTGTCGACGCCCGGGAATTTCACGAACGGGAACACGGCTTCCTTGACGCTGAAGTAAGGCGGCACGACTTCGGTCGTGATGCCCTGCTGCGCCAAAGTCTGGCCGACCATGCAGCGCGCGGCGATCTTCGCCAGCTGCAGGCCGGTCGCCTTCGACACGAACGGCACGGTGCGCGATGCGCGCGGGTTCACTTCCAGCACGTAGACGACGTCCTTGCCATCCTGCTTCTGGATCGCGAACTGCACGTTCATCAGGCCGACCACGTTCAGGCCCTTGGCCATCAGCGCGGTCTGGCGCTTCAGTTCATCGATGGTCTCCTGCGACAGCGAGTAAGGCGGCAGCGAGCACGCCGAATCGCCCGAGTGCACGCCGGCTTGTTCGATGTGTTCCATCACGCCGCCGATGAAGGTGGTCTCGCCGTCGGAGATGCAATCGACGTCGCACTCGATGGCGTCGTTCAGGAAGCGGTCCAGCAACACCGGCGAATCGTGCGATACCTTGACCGCTTCGCGCATGTAGCGCTCCAGGTCGCGCTGCTCGTGGACGATTTCCATCGCGCGGCCGCCCAGCACGTAGGAAGGACGCACCACCAGCGGGTAGCCGATTTCCTGCGCCAGCGCCAGGGCGTCGGCTTCGGTGCGCGCGGTGCGGTTAGGCGGCTGGCGCAGTTCCAGCTTGTGCAGCAGCTGCTGGAAACGCTCGCGGTCTTCGGCGGCGTCGATCATGTCCGGCGAGGTGCCGACGATCGGAACGCCATTGGCTTCCAGGTCCAGCGCCAGTTTCAACGGGGTCTGGCCGCCGTACTGCACGATCACGCCGACCGGCTTTTCCAGCTCGACGATTTCCAGCACGTCTTCCAGCGTCAGCGACTCGAAGTACAGGCGATCCGAGGTATCGTAGTCGGTCGACACGGTCTCCGGATTGCAGTTGACCATGATGGTCTCGTAGCCGTCGTCGCGCATCGCCAGCGCGGCGTGCACGCAGCAGTAATCGAATTCGATACCTTGGCCGATACGGTTAGGGCCACCGCCCAGCACCATGATCTTTTTCTTGTCGGTCGGGTTGGACTCGCACTCTTCATCGTAGGTCGAGTACATGTACGCGGTGTTGGTCGCGAATTCCGCGGCGCATGTGTCGACGCGCTTATACACCGGACGGATGTTCAGCTCATGGCGGCGCGCGCGCACGGCCTTGGCGTCGGTCTGCAGCAGGAAGGCCAGGCGGCGGTCCGAGAAGCCTTTTTGCTTCAGCTTGTACAGCACGTTCTTGTCCAGCTGTTCCAGCTTCTGCGTGTCCATCCACAGTTCCAGGTCGACGATCTCTTTAATCTGGATCAGGAACCATGGATCGATGTGAGTCAGCGCGTGCACTTCGTCCAGCGTGAAGCCTTGTGCAAAGGCGTCGCCCACATACCAGATACGCTCAGGGCCAGGCTCGCCCAGTTCCTCTTCGATCTTCTCGCGGTCCTTGGTTTTTTCATTCAGGCCGTCGACGCCGACTTCCAGGCCGCGCAGCGCCTTCTGGAACGATTCCTGGAAGGTGCGGCCGATCGCCATCACTTCGCCGACCGATTTCATTTGCGTGGTCAGGTGGTGATCGGCAGTCGGGAATTTCTCGAACGTGAAGCGCGGGATCTTGGTGACGACGTAGTCGATCGACGGTTCGAACGAGGCCGGGGTCGCGCCGCCGGTGATCTCGTTGCGCAGCTCGTCGAGCGTGAAGCCGACGGCCAGCTTGGCCGCGACCTTGGCGATCGGGAAGCCGGTGGCCTTCGACGCCAGCGCCGACGAACGCGAGACGCGCGGATTCATTTCGATGACGATCATGCGGCCATCGGCCGGGTTGATCGAGAACTGCACGTTCGAGCCGCCGGTGTCGACGCCGATTTCACGCAGCACCGCCAGCGAGGCGTTGCGCATGATCTGGTATTCCTTGTCGGTCAGCGTTTGCGCCGGCGCCACGGTGATCGAGTCGCCGGTGTGCACGCCCATCGGATCCAGGTTTTCGATCGAGCAGATGATGATGCAGTTGTCCGCCTTGTCGCGCACCACTTCCATCTCGTACTCTTTCCAGCCGATCAGCGATTCTTCGATCAGCAGTTCGGAGGTCGGCGAAGCTTCCAGGCCGCGCTTGCAGATGGTTTCGAATTCTTCTTCGTTGTAGGCGATGCCGCCGCCGGTGCCGCCCATCGTGAACGAAGGACGGATGATGACCGGGAAGCCCAGCGTGCGCTGCACGGCCCACGATTCATCCATGGTGTGGGCGACGCCCGACTTGGCCGAACCGAGGCCGATCTTGGTCATCGCATCCTTGAACTTGGAGCGGTCCTCGGCCTTGTCGATGGCTTCCGGCGTGGCGCCGATCAGCTCAACCTTGTATTTGTCGAGGATGCCGTGGCGATGCAGGTCCAGCGCGCAATTGAGCGCGGTCTGGCCGCCCATGGTCGGCAGGATCGCGTCCGGCTTTTCCTTGGCGATGATCTTCTCGACGACTTGCCAGGTGATCGGCTCGATGTAGGTGACGTCGGCCATTTCAGGGTCGGTCATGATGGTCGCGGGGTTGCTGTTGACCAGGATGACTTTGTAGCCCTCTTCGCGCAGCGCCTTGCAGGCCTGTGCGCCGGAATAATCGAACTCGCAAGCCTGGCCGATGATGATCGGGCCAGCGCCAATAATCAGAATACTTTTTATGTCTGTACGTTTAGGCATTTATTTTTTCTCCGTTGCTTCCATCATGCCGATGAAGCGGTCAAACAGGTAAGCGACGTCAGTCGGGCCGGGCGATGCTTCAGGGTGGCCCTGGAAGCAGAAGGCCGGCGTGTCGGTGCGGGCGAAGCCCTGCAGCGAACCGTCGAACAGCGATTTGTGGGTCACGCGGCAGTTGGCCGGCAGCGTGTCCGGGTCGACCGCGAAGCCGTGGTTCTGGGACGTGATCAGCACTTGTTTGCTGTCCAGGTCCTGCACCGGGTGGTTGGCGCCGTGGTGGCCGAATTTCATCTTCAGCGTCTTCGCGCCGGAGGCCAGGCCCATGATCTGGTGGCCGAGGCAGATGCCGAACAACGGCAGCTTCTTCTCCATGAAGACCTTGGCGGCGGCGATGGCGTAGTCGCATGGCTCAGGATCGCCTGGGCCGTTCGACAGGAACACGCCGTCCGGGTTCAGCGCCAGCACGTCGGCGGCGCTGGTCTGCGCCGGCACCACGGTGACCTTGCAGCCGCGCGCGGTCAGCATGCGCAGGATGTTGCGCTTGACGCCGAAGTCGTAGGCGACCACGTGGAACTTGGGGTCCGACAATTTGCCGTAGCCTTCGCCCAGCGTCCACTCGGTTTCGGTGTACTCGTAGGTCGATTTGACGCTGACGACCTTGGCCAGGTCCATGCCGGTGATGCCCGGGAAGGAACGGGCCAGGTCCAGCGCCTGCGACGCCGACGGCTCGTTGCCCTGCGTGCCCACCAGGATGGCGCCGGACTGGGCGCCTTTCTCGCGCAGGATGCGGGTCAGCTTGCGGGTGTCGATGCCGGCGATGGCGACGATGCCTTCGGACTTCAGGTAATCGGACAGCGATTGGGTGGAGCGGAAATTCGACGCCATCAGCGGCAGGTCACGGATGATTAGACCGGCGGCGTGGACTTTGCTGGATTCGACATCTTCCGGGTTGACGCCGGTGTTGCCGATGTGTGGATACGTCAGGGTGACGATCTGGCGGCTGTAGGAAGGATCGGTGAGGATTTCCTGATAGCCGGTCATGGAAGTATTGAAGACCACTTCGCCGGTCGTATGACCGGCGGCGCCGATCGAAAAACCTTTGAAAATGGTACCGTCAGCGAGGGCCAGTATGGCTGGAACGGCGGGGCCAGAAAAAAATGGCGGCAAGGGCAACTCCTGATAAAGTTACCGTAGCTGCGCCACGTCAGACGACCGTCGTGTGTCCCCCGCCGTCGCAGGCCGGGGTGGAAGGTCAGATTGAATATGGAGTGAGTGGTAGTCGGCTACGGTATAGGTGAGATTGGCTAAACCTTTGAATTATAGCCAGATTCCGCCCGTTTGGCAATGACGGGGCGGAGAAATTACCGGCAAAATTTCCGCCGCAGCGTGTGCACTTCTCACCGATACATCCCGAGGCGCCGCAAATCGATAGCGTTATCGATTCAAAAATAAAACCGGCGTGACTGCTTAATACGAGCATGATGATGTCGCCGAAGCACACTAGACATATCTTTCATAAGTGCGCCTGCTACTTTCGCCGCAAATCCGTCAAAAGCGGGGTTGGTTCTGCTTTTCTACTGAGTTAGCGGGAACCGCAAAACCCGCACTGCGGCGCACAGGGGTCAGACCCCGTACGGGGTCTGACCCCAACCTTTTCGGGGTACGTCGAGACTCACTCCACCGTCGCGGATTCCTGTCGCGAACCGCCGCTGCCGGCCGGTAGCTTGCGTCGAGTTCGATTCCCCAATAGAAAATGCCGCTTGGCGTTGCGCCAAACGGCATTCGGATGCGGCGGAAACTGCGCGGCTTAGTTCAGCGCGGCGATGCCTGCCTTGGCGATTTGCGCATCCTCGGCGGACTTGACGCCCGAGACGCCGACCGCGCCCACGACGTGGCCGTCGACGATGATCGGCACGCCGCCTTCGAGCATGCCGTCGGCCATCGGCGCCGGCGCGGTCAGGAAGGCGGTGCGGCCGTTGTTGATCATGTCCTCATACACCTTGGTCTCGCGGCGGCCGATCGCCGATACGCGCGCCTTGGCCGGCGCGATGTGCGACGACAGCGGCGAGGCGCCGTCCTGGCGCTGCAACCACAGCAGATGGCCGCCGTCGTCGACGATGGCGATCACCACCGGCCAGTTGTGCGCGACCGCTTCGGCTTCCGCGGCAGCGGCGATTTTCTTCACGTCGGCGAGCGACAGGTATGGTTTGGTTTGCATGAAAAGCTTCCTTATAAAAGTTATGGTTTGCGCTTGGCTTCGAGTTTCTGCTTGATCTGCGCCATCTGCTGCGCCGCCGCCTGCTCGCCCGCCAGGATCGCCTGGTTGCGGCCGGCGAAGTCGTTGCCCGCCATCTTGCCCAGGCTGGGCGCGATCACCACGTCGGCGTCGCGCAGTTCATATTGGTTGATCCGCTGCCCCATGATGCTGAAGGTCTGCATGATGACGTCGAGCGAACTGACGGTCGCCTGCACGTCGGCCTGGGTCGAGATATTGACCGCGATGACGAAGTCCGCGCCCATGTCGCGCGCGAAGCGCACCGGCACCGGCGCCACCAGCCCGCCGTCGACGTAAGTATGGCCGCCGATCGTCACCGGCTGGAACACGCCCGGCACCGCCGACGACGCGCGCACCGCCATCCCGGTATTGCCGCGCTGGAACAGGATGGGCTGGCCGTTCTTCAAGTCCGACGCCACCGCGCCGAACGGAATCTTCAACTTTTCCATCGGCAGATTGTTGACCGACTTGTTGACGTAAGCCTGCAGCGCCTCACCTTTCAGCACGCCCGTGCTCTTGCCGAACAGCGGCAAGGCCCAGTCGGAAATAGACGCCTCGTCCATGTCCAGCGCCATTTTCTGCAACTGGAAGCCGGTGTTCCCGGCCGCGTACATCGCGCCGACCACGCTGCCGGCGCTGGTGCCGACCACGATGTCGGGATAAATCCCCTGCGCCTCCAGCGCCTTGATCACGCCGATGTGGGCGAAGCCGCGCGCCGCACCGCCGCCCAGCGCCAGCCCGATCTTGATCTTCTTCGGCGGCAGCGGCTCCGGCACGACCGGGGTGACGGCGACCGGGGTTTCAACCGGCGGATTGGTCTTGCAACCGACGAAGGCGGCTGCGGCAAATGTGGCGAAAGCGATAAGGGCGAGGCGGCGTGCGGACATGGATGAGATCGTGGGGTGATTTGGCGCCCCCGGATTGTAACTGAAGACGTACATTTCAATGCTGGTCAAGCGGGGTTTGCTTCATTAATATACCATTGTCACCGAGCTTAACCTGAGCTTGTTCCTTTGATCAACGGGGCCGCCGCGCCTCACCCCTGCCCGGAGTCCATTTGTGCTGATCGATGCCGTCCGCGTCGCTTTACGACGTCCCTACACCTTCGTCGTCATGGCGTTGCTCCTGCTGATCGTCGGTCCGCTGACGGCATTGCGCACCCCGACCGACATCTTCCCCGAGATCCGCATGCCGGTGATCGCGGTGGCCTGGCAATTCACCGGCCTGCCGCCGGACCAGATGGCCGGTCGCATCTCGACGCTGTTCCAGCGCTCGCTGACCACCACCGTCAACGACATCGAACATATCGAGGCCAATAGCTACGCCGGCGTCAGCGTGGTAAAGATCTTCTTCCAGCCAGGCGTCAACATCGCCGTCGCCAACGCGCAAGTGACCGCGATCTCGCAGGCGCTGCTCAAGCAGATGCCGGCCGGGATCACGCCGCCGCTGATCCTGAACTACAACGCCGCCACCGTGCCTATCCTGCAGCTGGCCTTGTCCGGCAAGGGACTCTCCGAACAAAACCTGTACGACCTTGGCTTCAACACCGTGCGCACGCCGCTGGTGACGGTGCCCGGCGCCGCCATCCCGCTGCCGTACGGCGGCAAGCAGCGCCAGGTCCAGATCGACGTCAAGCCGGACGCGCTGCAGGCGCGCGGCCTGTCGGCGCAGGACATCGCCAACGCGCTGGCGGCGCAGAACATCCTGACGCCGGTCGGCACGCAAAAGATCGGCAGCCTGGAATACACCATCAACCTGAACACCGCGCCATCGGCGATCGAAGAGCTGGGCCGTTTGCCGATCAAGGTGGTCAACGGCAGCACCATCTACCTGCGCGACGTCGCCGACGTCCACGACGGCAATGCGCCGCAGACCAACATCGTCCACGTCGACGGCGGCCGCTCGGTGCTGATGTCGGTGCTGAAGAACGGCGCCGCCTCCACGCTGGCCATCGTCGACGGCGTGCGCGCGCGCCTGGAGCTGCTCAAACCCAGCCTGCCCGACGCGCTGAAAGTCGTGCCAATCAACGACCAATCCGTATTCGTGCGCGCCGCCGTCAAGGGCGTCGCCATGGAAGGCGCCATCGCCGCCGCGCTGACCAGCATCATGATCCTGCTGTTCCTCGGCAGCTGGCGCTCCACCGTCATCATCGCGGTATCGATCCCGCTGTCCATCCTCGGCTCCATCATCGCACTGGCCGCCTTCGGCGAAACGCTCAACCTGATGACCCTGGGCGGCCTGGCGCTGGCGGTCGGCATCCTGGTCGATGACGCCACCGTCACCATCGAAAACATCAACTGGCACCTGGAACAAGGCAAGGATGTCGAAACCTCGATCCTCGACGGCGCGCAGCAGATCGTCACGCCGGCCTTCGTCTCGCTGCTGTGCATCTGCATCGTATTCATCCCGATGTTCTTCCTCGACGGCGTCTCGCGTTTCCTGTTCGTGCCGATGGCCGAAGCGGTGATCTTCGCGATGGTGTGCTCGTTCATCCTGTCGCGCACCCTGGTGCCGACCATGGCCAACTACCTGCTGCGCAAGCACGAGCCGCACAGCGGCGACCATCACTCGGCCGCCGGCAATAACGCGCTGTCGCGCTTCCAGCGCGGTTTCGAAGCGCGCTTCGAAACGCTGCGCGGCGGCTATCACGGCGTGCTGAAAAGCGCGGTCGCGCACCGCAAGGTATTCCTGATCGGCTTCATCGCGGTGGTGGGACTTTCGTTCGGACTGGTGCCCTTCATCGGCAGTAACTTCTTTCCGGCGGTCGATTCGGGCCAGGTGCTGATGCACGTGCGCGTACCGATCGGCACCCGCGCCGAAGAGACGGCCGAGCGTTTCGCCTACATCGAAAAAGCCATCCGCCGTGTGATCCCCTCCGAGGAGATCATCACCATGGTGGACAACATCGGCCTGCCCGCCAGCTCGATCAACCTCACCTACAACAACACCGGCGTGATCGGCTCGCAGGACGGCGACTTCCAGATCGCGCTGGGCGAAGGCCACAAGCCGACGGCGGACTACGTGCGCAAGCTGCGCGAAACGCTGCCGCGCGAGTTCCCCGACACCACCTTCTCCTTCCCACCCGCCGACATCGTCGGCCAGATCCTGAACTTCGGCGCACCGTCGCCGATCGACGTGCAGATCCGGGGCGGCAAGATCGACGCCAACTACGACTACGCGCAAAAGCTGCTCAAGCGCGTGAAGGCGATTCCCGGCGTGGCCGATGCGCGCATCCAGCAATCGAACAAGGCGCCGGTGTTCAACGTCGAATTGGATCGCACGCAAGCGCAGCTGGTCGGCCTGACCACGCGCGACGTCACCAACAGCATGGTGGTCAACCTGGCCGGCAGCAGCCAGGTGGCGCCGACTTTCTGGCTCAATCCAGCCAACGGCGTCAGCTACCCTATCGTGATGCAAACGCCGCAATATCAACTCGATTCGCTGTCCGACTTGGGCAATCTGCCGGTCGGCAACGGCAGCGGCGCCAACGCCGCCACGCTGGGCGGCCTGGCGACCTTCGAGCGCGGCACCGCCAGCGCGCTGGTGAGCCAGTACGACGTGCAGCCAATGGTGCAGATTCTCGCCGCCACGCAGGACCGCGACCTCGGCGCCGTCGCCGCCGACATCCGCCGCGCCATCGAGGAAACCAAGGCCGACGTGCCGAAAGGCGCCACCGTGCAGCTGCTGGGCCAGGCCCGCACCATGGACCGCGCCTTCTCCGGCCTGCTGTTTGGCCTGTTGGGCGCCGTGGTGCTGATCTACCTGCTCATCGTGGTCAACTTCCAGTCGTGGGTCGATCCTGCGGTGATCGTCTCGGCGCTGCCGGCCGCGCTGGCGGGCATTGTCTGGATGCTGTTCGCCACGCAGACCACGCTGTCCGTGCCGGCGCTGACCGGCGCCATCATGTGCATGGGCGTTGCAACGGCCAACAGCGTGCTGGTGATCAGCTTCGCGCGCGAGCGCCTGGAAGAACTGGGCGACGCCACCGCCGCCGCGCTGGAGGCTGGCTTCGTGCGCTTCCGTCCCGTGCTGATGACGGCACTGGCCATGATCATCGGCATGCTGCCGATGGCGCTGGGCCTGGGCGAAGGCGGCGAACAAAATGCGCCGCTCGGCCGCGCCGTCATCGGCGGCCTGATTTTCGCCACCATCGCCACCCTGATATTCGTGCCCGTCGTGTTCAGCATGGCGCATGGCCGCAAAAACAAATAACGGAGCTTAATCATGAAAACCTCTACCTCCAATTCGCGCCAGAAGCTGTTCGGCATCAGCCTCACCATCATCGCCGCCGCGCTGGTCGTCGCCGGCCTGGCGAGCCGCCACCTCCAGGCGGAACAACTCAAGGACGGCGCCGCCGACCACAGCGTGCCGACCGTGGCGCTGCTGACCGCCACCGACATCAAGGCCACGCCGCTGCAACTGCCGGCCCGCATCGAACCATGGGCGCGCGCGCCGATCTACGCGCGCGTCAGCGGCTACCTGAAAAGCTGGAAGCTCGACATCGGCGCGCCGGTCAAGGCAGGCCAGCTGCTGGCCGAAATCGAAACCCCGGACCTGGACCAGCAACTGCTGCAGGCCAAGGCCGAACTGGTGACCGCGCGCAGCAACCTGGCGCTGTCGACCAGCACCGCGCAGCGCTGGAAGTCGCTGCTGGCCTCCGACGCCGTCTCCAAGCAGGAAGCCGATGAAAAAGCCGGCGACCTGGCGGCCAAGCAGTCGGTCGTCGCAGCCTTGCAGGCCAATGTCGATCGCGTGCAGGCGTTGCAACGCTACACGCGTTTGACCGCGCCGTTCGACGGCGTCGTCACCGCGCGCAATACCGACATCGGTGCGCTGATCAACGTCGGCGGCGCGCCGGGCAGCGAATTGTTCGTGGTGTCGGACGTGCGCAAGCTGCGCGTGTACGTCAACGTGCCGCAGCGCCAGGTGGCGCTGGTGCGTGCGGGCAGCACAGTCAAGATCAGCGTACCGGAACGGCCGGGCAAGAGCTACAGCGCCGTGGTGCAATCGCAGGCGCAGTCGATCGCCCCCGGCTCCGGCACGATGCTGGTGCAGCTGGTGGCCGACAACGCGGCCGGCGAACTGCTGCCGGGCGGCTTCGCCACGGTCAGCTTCGAGACCACGGCAGACGCCAGCCGCATGACGCTGCCGCCGGCCGCGCTCATGTTCAGCAAGAACGGCGTGCACGTGGCCACCGTCACGCGCGAGAACCGCGTGCTGCTGAAGAAGGTCACCATCGCGCGCGACTTCGGCAACGTGATTGAACTGGACAGCGGCCTCGATCGCGCCGACCGCGTCATCGAAAGCCCACCGGACGGCATCGCCAACGGCGACCTGGTCCGCGTTGCCGCCGCCCAGCCGAAAGGAAAGTCGTGATGAAGCGCACCCCTGCGGCACTGGCCGTATTGACCCTGCTGCTCGCCGGCTGCGCGCAGGTCGAGCCGACCAAGCTGCCGGACGTGCCGCTCGCTGCGGCCTACAAGACAGCGCAGGCGCCGGCGACCGACAGCCTGCCGGCGCAGGACTGGTGGACCGCTTTCAAGGATCCGGAACTGGACGCGCTTGAGCAGCGGCTGCTGGACAACAGTCCGGACCTGGCCAGCGCACTGGCGCGCTACCAGCAGGCCCGCGCCGCGACCGAGGTGGTGCGCGCCGCGCAATCGCCGTCGCTGTCGACATCGGCCAACGTGCAGCGCGACCGCCAGTCGGAACTCAAGCCGCTGCGCGTACTCGGCCCGAATTCGCCGAACGAATACACCAGCGCCACGCTGGGCCTCGACCTGCAATATGAAGTGGACCTTTGGGGCCGCATCAAGCAGCAGGTCAGCGCCGGTGTGGCGCAGGAAAAAGCGGCGCAAGCCGATCTGGCCGCCGCACGCCTGTCCCTGCAGGCGCAGTTGGCCGACAGCCTGGTCGCGCTGCGCGGCCTCGACGAAGAATCGCGCCTGCTGGCCGACACCATCGCGGCCTACGAAAAAGCCATCGCCATGGTCCAGCAGCGCCACGACGGCGGCATCGCCTCCGGCCTGGACACCGCGCGCGCGGAAGCGCAACTGGAATCCACCCGCTCGCAAGCGCGCCAGGTGAAGGCCCAGCGCGGCGTCACGGAACACGCCATCGCCGCGCTGGTCGGCGCCAGCGCCTCCAGCTTCAGCATCGATCCGAAGGCTGTGGCGGCGGTCACGCCGTCGATCCCGGCAGGCATGCCGTCGACGTTGCTGCAACGCCGGCCCGACATCGCGGCGGCGCAGCTGCGCGTGGCCGCCGCCGGCGCCAACGTCGGCGCCGCCAAAACGGCCTTCTTCCCATCGCTGACCCTCAGCGCCAGCGGCGGCTACCAGAGCAGCGACCTGGCCCGCTTCGCCGAGATGCCAAACCTGTTCTGGGCGGTCGGCCCGACGCTGGCCTATAGCCTGTTCGACGGCGGCCGCCGCAAGGCGCAGGTAGCCAACGCCGAAGCCTCGCTCGACGAAGCCGGACAACGCTACCGCTCCGTGGTGCTGGCGTCCTTCCAGCAGGTTGAAGACCAGCTCTCGCTGCTGTCCGAATACGGCGAAGCCGCCAAGTCCGACGCCCTGGCCGCTGCGGCGGCGGAAAAAGCCCTGTCGCTGGCGACCATCCGCTACAAGCAAGGTGCGGTCAACTACTTGGACGTGATTACGGCGCAGACAACGCACCTGCAGGCCCTGCGCAGCAGCCTGGATCTGACCACCAAACAGCGCCGCGCGGCGGTGCAGCTGGTGCGGGCGCTGGGCGGCGGCTGGTCCTACCAGCAGCTGTAAAATGCGCAAGCGTCAAAAACGTCGATAGCACCGACTGCGATCTGGTAAGCTTGATATTCTTACTACTCGTAGCGGAATATGGCAGTGTTAAGCGGCAGAATACTCACCCCCAACGGCTGGATCACGGGCAGCATCGCCTTTGACCAACGCATCCAGCGCATCCAGGAAGACGCCGGCGCCGACGGCGCGCTGACCATCCTGCCCGGCTTCATCGACCTGCACGTGCACGGCGCGTGCGGCGCCGACATCATGCAGGGCGGCGACGCAGGCGCCAAGGTGGCGCGCAGCCACGCGCGGCACGGCACCACTTCCATGCTGGGCACCACCATGACCGCCACCGACAACTCCATCCGCCGCGCGCTCAGCGGCATGGCCGGCGTGATCGCCGAACGACCCGCCGGCGCGGCGCGCATGCTGGGCGCGCATCTTGAAGGCCCCTTCCTCAGCATCCACAGGCTGGGCGCACAGCCGGCCGACGCGGTGGCCGTCGCCAGCATCGACCTGGTACGCAGCTACCACGCGCTGGCGCCGATCCGCGTGATGACGCTGGCCACCGAAGTGGCCGACCACCTGTCGCTGATCCCGCAGCTGAACGAGATGGGCATCCGCGTGCAGATCGGCCATAGCAACGGCAGCTACGAAGACGGCGTCGCCGCGCTGGAAGCCGGCGCGGCGGGCTTCACGCATCTGTTCAACGGCATGACGCCGCTGAACCACTACAAGCCCGGCATCGTCGGCGCCGCGCTGGCGCATGCGCAATACGCCGAAATCATCCCGGACCTGCAGCACGTGCATCCGGGCGCGATGCGCGCCGCCCTGCGCGCCATCCCGCGCCTGTACGGCGTGACCGACGCCACCTCCGCCACCGGCATGCCGGACGGCGAATATGGCCTGGGCAGCCAGCGCGTCTACAAATGCCTGGGCTGCGTGCGGCTCGCCACCGGCTCGCTGGCCGGCAGCGTGCTGACGATGGACCAGGCGCTGCGCAATTTCGTCGGCCTGGGTCTGGACCTGGCCGACGCCTCCAACCGCCTGTCGCTGTACCCGGCGGACTATCTCGGCGAGACCGAACGTGGCCGCCTGGCGCCGGGCGCCTGGGCCGATATCGTCGTGCTCAACGCCGACCTGCAGCCGCTGGCCGTCTTCGTCGAAGGCGAAGCCATCGACCTTTCCAACAACTAGCCGGAGTTCCGATGCACGTCAACCAGTCAGCCCGCGCCATGCGCTTCCTGTTGTTCATTGCCGGCATGGGCGGGCTGCTGTACGGGATCGATGTCGGCATCATCGCCGGCGCGCTGCCGTATCTGGAGTCGACGGCGTCGGTGGCGTGGCGCTTGAGCGCGCAGCAGCTGAGCTTTATCGTGGCGGCGGTGCTGCTGGGGTCCGTGCTGTCGTCGCTGTTTGCCGGCGCGCTGGCCGACTGGATCGGACGGCGCTGGGCGATGGTGCTGGCCGGCGTGCTGTTCACGCTGAGCATACCGCTGATCGCGCTGGCCGACGGCTACGTGCCGCTGCTGATGGGCCGTCTGCTGCAAGGGATCAGCGGCGGTTTGATCGGCGTGGTCGTGCCGCTGTATCTGGCCGAGTGCCTGCATGCGCGCCAGCGCGGCCGTGGCGCGGCGCTGTTCCAGCTGCTGCTGACGATAGGCCTGGTGGCTGCGGCCTTGATCGGATTGTTCCAGGCGCAGTCGGTGGAAGCCGCCACGGCGGCCGCGCAAAGCCTGCCCGTGGTCGAACGCGCGGCGGCGGTGTTCGCGGCCAAGGACCACGCCTGGCGCAGCATCTTCTGGATGTGCCTCACGCCGGGCATCGTGTTCACCGTCGGCGCCGTGCTGCTGGCCGAATCGCCGCGCTGGCTGGCGCGTCGTGGCGACATCGAGCAGGCCCGCACCGCGCTGCTACGCACCCGCCCAGCCGACGAAGCCGAGGCCGAACTGCGCGACATCGAGCAAGCGCTGAAGCCTGCGGCCAGCAGCGGTCCCGCGTCCGACACGCTGCTGAGCCGCCGCTACATCCTGCCCTTCCTGCTGGCCTGCCTGATACTCGCCTTGAACCAGGCCACCGGCATCAACTCCATCCTTGCCTACGTGGTCAATATCCTGAACCAGGCCGGCCTGCCCGGCGCCACCGCCAACATGGGCGACGTCGCGCTGAAGGCGCTGAACGCGGTGATGACGGTGGTGGCGGTGATCCTGGTCGACCGTAAAGGCCGCAAGTTCCTGCTGATGCTGGGCACCAGCGGCATCGTGCTCGCGCTGCTGGCCGCCGGCCTGCTGTTCCAGAACGTGGAAGGCGAGCAGCGCGACGTCGCCGCCGTGCTGCAATCGCGCGTTCAGGCGGACGGCCTCGATCTGCGCCTTGATGCGGAGACCTTGAAAACACTGGGCGCCAGCGACGACGGCGCGCCGCAGCAGCTGACGGTCGGCTACTCCTACGGCCCGTTCACCAACGTGCAGACCCGCCGCAGCGACGATGCCGCCCTGCCGCCGCTGCGCATGACGCGCGAGGACACCGTGCAGGCGGACAGCGTGATCGGCGTCTTCTTCCGCCGGCTGCATCTGAATCCCTTCGCCGATCCGGCTGAAGGCGCGACGGCGCCGCTGCGTATCGAGAAAGCCCATTTGGCCGGCGTGCCGTCCACCACGCACGGCTGGCAGGTGGCGCTGGCCATGTGTTTGTTCGTGGCCAGCTTCGCGGTCGGTCCGGGGGTGTGCGTGTGGCTCGCGCTGTCGGAGCTGATGCCGACCCGCATCCGCTCCAACGGCATGAGCATCGCGCTGCTGATCAACCAGTTCGTGTCAACGGTGATCGCGGCAGTGTTCCTGCCGACGGTGGGACAGTACGGCTATGCGACCATGTTCTTCTATGGCGCCGGCTGCACGCTGCTGTACTTCCTCACCGCCGCCTTCCTGCTGCCCGAAACCAAGGGCAAGACGCTGGAAGAAATCGAAACCCACTTCGCCCGTTAGGCCGGGGTCAAACACTCTTCGAGGGTCAATTCCAGCAAGGGGAAATGACCCGTCTCGACGCGATGGAACGTCGCCTGCGGGAAGATGGCCTTCCACACCGTGGTATCCTGTTCCAGGTCGATCATCGGATCGTAGGAGCCGAACACCACCGACACCGGGCCGGTGAAAAGGCTCGGCATCGGCGAATGGTCGATGGCCGAAAAATCATCCGACGTTGCGACCGAAGTCGGGCCGTCGAAAGCGCCGGGCTGCTGTATCAGCTCGACGAAAGTCTCCGCCGCCTGCGCACCCTGCGGGCCGAAATACAGCGACGTCACATCCGGCAGCTGCGACAGTGCGCCAAACACGTCCCAGAAGCGCGGACGGCCCGGATCGTCGTCGTAGGCTGCCAATGCCGCCGCCAGCTTGCCGGCATTCGGGTGATCGATATGCACGCGGAAGGCGCGGCGCGCCAGCCGCAAGGCCGCCTGCTCCGGATTGAAGGTCGGCGCCAGCAGCACGATCTTGGCGATCAGCTCCGGCGCGCGGCGCGCCACATGCACCGCCAGATGCGCGCCGAAGGAACTGGCCATCACCGTCAGCGGCGCGCCGCGTTCCTCGGCCAGCCGGCGCAGCTCCGCCAGCGCCGCATCCTGCAGATCCAGATACGGCCGCGCCGCGCACGGCTTGGCGAAAGGCTGCTGCCACCAATGCACCTGCGGCGTATCGGGGAAGCGCGCGCGTTCAAACACCGGTCCGAGTCCCGGGCCGCCGTGTAGATAAAAAACCGAAGCTGCCGACATGTTGTCTCCTTAAACTATGCACATACTATTATAAATATTGTTGATTGACTTAGTCTAAAAGCCGGGGCACCATCTGACGATGAAAAAATTCCTCTTCGCGCTGTCCCTGCTGCTCGCAACGGCATCCCAGGCCCAGGTCTTGTCGGTCGGCGACCAGGCGGTCGTCATCAACGACCTGCTGGCCGACCGCTTCGACAACCTGCTGCCGGGGATGATGGAAAAGACCGGCATCGACATGTGGGTGGTGGTCTCGCGCGAATACAACGAAGACCCGGTGATGAAAACCATGCTGCCGGCGGAATGGCTTAACGCCCGCCGCCGCACTATCCTGGTGTTCTACCGCGATCCGAAAACGCAGAAGGTGGAAAAGCTGGCCGTGGCGCGCTACGCCGTCGGCAAGAGCATCACCGCCGCCTGGGACACGGCCAAGTTCCCCGAACAGTGGGACGCGCTGGTCGACATCATCAAGACGCGCAACCCGGACAAGATCGCGCTCAACACCTCGCATAATTTCGGCCACGCCGACGGCATCGACCATACCGACTACATCGAACTGCTGCAGGCGCTGCCCGCCAACTTCAAGCCGCGCGTGGTGTCGGCCGAGCCGCTCGCCATCCGTTGGCTGGAGACGCGCAGCGAACGCGAAATGCAGATCTACCCGCAGCTGGTCAACGCCACCCACAAGATCATCGAGGAAGGTTTTTCGGAGCGCGTCATCACGCCGGGCATCACCACCGCCGACGACGTGGTGTGGTGGTTCCGCCAGAAGATCCGCGACCTGGGCTACGACACCTGGTTCCATCCATCAGTGGAGATCCAGCGCCAGGGCCGCAGCCTGGCCAATCCGGACGTGATCATCGCCGGCGACCTGCTGCACGTCGACATCGGCATCACCTACCTGCGCCTGAACACCGACGTCCAGCAGCACGCCTACGTCCTCAAGCCCGGCGAGACGACCGCGCCGGCGGCGCTGACGCAGGCCTTCGCCCAGGCCAACAAGCTGCAGGACATCCTGCTGGCGCAATTCAAGGAAGGCCGCAGCGGCAACCAGATGCTGGGCGCCGCCCTGAAGCAGGGGCGCGCCGACGGCATCACGCCGACCATCTACACCCATCCGATCGGCTACCACGGCCACGCCGCCGGCCCGGCGATCGGCATGTGGGACAAGCAGGACGGCGTGCCGGGCAGCGGCGACGAGAAGCTGCGCTACCGCACCGCGTATTCGATCGAACTGAATGCCGCCGCCACGCTGCCGGGCTGGAAGGAGCCGGTGCGCATCATGCTGGAGGAGGACGCCTATTTCGACGAAACCGGCATCCGCTACATCAACGGCCGGCAGAAGCAACTGTTGCTGCTGCCGCGCCCCGCCCCGTCCATGGGCAACTGATTGAACTCAGCCAACAAATAGTTCCAGCAGGCTCAGGTGTGCCGGATTTTTCCGGCACCTGCGAAGATAGCGCTTCCGGCGTCCGGCCAAAGCGCCGCCTCCCTACTTTGGCCCAACCAAAACCAGGAGCAGCTCATGACTTCGTTTGTGGAAACCCTCACCCCGGCAGCAAAAGAACACGCGGAAGCGCGCATCGACTATTACACCGACCTGACGCAGGCGGTGCTGCACTCGATGCGCCAGCTGGCCGAGGTCAATATGCAGTTCAGCCGCGACTGGCTCGACAGCTCCACCGCCGCCTTGCGCGGCGGCCTGACGGCGGCGGCGCCCGAACGGGCGGCCGAAATCGCGCCGGCGGCCCAGGCCACGCTGCAAAAACTGCAGGCCTACCACCAGCAGCTGGCCAAGCTGGCGACTGATTTCCAGACGGAAATCACCGGCGTGGTACAGCAGCACGCGCCGCAGGCCGCGCGCACCGCCACCGACCTGGTCAACGCCGGCCAGCAGGCGGCCAAGCAGAAGATGCAGGAAGAATCGAACCGCTTCGCCAACGTCGCCGCGCAAAACCAGTCGATGCCGCAGGCGGCCTCGATGCAGAGCGCCGAGGACCAGGGCAACAAGAACTAAGCGCGGTCAAGGCCCGCCGTTGCCGCCGACCGCCGCATACACCTGGCCGGTGGCATAGCTCGATTCCGGCGACGCCAGCAACACGTAGACGCCGGCCAGTTCGGCCGGCTGGCCCGGCCGCTTCATCGGCGTATCGGCGCCGAACTTCGGCAACTTCTCCGGCGGCTGTCCGCCGGTCACCTGCAGCGGGGTCCAGAACGGCCCCGGCGCCACCGCGTTGACGCGGATGCCCTTGCTCGCCAGCTGCTTCGCCAGCCCCTTGCTGAAGATCATGATCGCGCCCTTGGTCGCAGCGTAGTCGATGATGTTCTCGCTTGGTTCGTAGGCGTTGACCGAGGCGGTGTTGATGATGGTCGCGCCGGGCTTGAGCAGCGGCACGGCGGCCTTGGTGATCCAGAACATCGCGTAGACGTTGGTCTTGAACGTTTCATCGAAGTCGGCCGTGGTCATGTCGAGGATGGAATCGCGCGAGAACTGGCGCGCCGCGTTGTTGACCAGGATATCCAGCCCGCCCAGCTGACGCGCCGCGTCGGCCACCAGCTTCTTGCAGAACGCTTCATCCTTGATATCGCCGGGAATGGCGACGCCCTTGCGGCCCTCGGCGCGGATCAGCTGCATCACTTCTTGCGCGTCGGCCTCCTCGGCCGGCAGGTAGTTGATCGCCACGTCGGCGCCCTCGCGCGCATAGGCGATCGCGGCGGCGCGGCCGATGCCGGAATCGCCGCCGGTGATCAGCGCCTTGCGGCCCTTGAGCCGGCCGGAACCCTTGTAGCTGGTCTCGCCGTGATCGGGGCGCGGAGTCATCTTGCTGGTCAGGCCAGGCCAGGGTTGCTGCTGCTTGGCGAACGGCGGCTTCGGATAGGCCTGGGTGGGATCGGTCAGCGGCACGTTGGGCGCGGCGGCGGACGACTGCGCCGAGGCCGGTGCGATCGCCGCGCCGAGCAGGCCGGTGGCCACGCCGCCGACCAGCGCGCGGCGCGAGTGGTTGGGAGAATCGGAATCCATGGAAGTGCCTTTCACGGTATGTGGTTACGGGAGATCTCATGATTTCAAGATCCCCTCGCCGCCACCGTGCGGCACTGCACGCTCTACAAGAAGCGCTCCGGGATATCGCCGGCGAAGGGATACATCGACCAGTACGGCTTCGACTCGTCCAGCACCCGCTTGACGGACGGCCGCGCCACCAGCCGCTCGAAGTACGATTGCAGGTGGTGGTACTCCTCCGGGAACGGCAGCAGCGTGGCGGCGTAGAACAAGGCCGGCGCCGCCGCGCAATCGGCCATGCTGAAGGCCTCGCCGCACATCCAGGCGCGCGCCGCCATGCGCTTCTCGATCATCTTGTAGGCCGTCTTGAGCTTGGTGCGTTCCTTGGTCTGGTCGCACTGCATGCCGGTCAGGTGCGCCAGCACGATGGTCTGCATCGGCTCCTGCACGTAGTTGTCGAAGAAACGGTCCCACAGGCGCACGTCGAGCGCCGCGTCCCAGTCGGCCGGAATCATCGGCTGCGGGCCGGGGAAGTGGCGGTCCAGGTATTCGATGATGATCGAGGTTTCCGGCACGTCGCGGCGGCGCTCGTGGTCGCGCAGCACCGGGAATTTGCACAGCGGCCAGATCGCCTCCAGCTCGGCGCGGTCGGCCTCCTCGCCCAGGTTGATGATGCGCTTGTCGAAGACGGTGTCGTTTTCGTACAGCGCGATCAGCACTTTGTGGCAGAACGAGGCCAGCGGATGGTAGTACAGCGTCAGGGACATGGTCGGCTCCAAAAGGGGGATCGGCAGGCGATACCAAACAATGCGGCAAATGATACTTCAGTCACGGCGATAGCGGCGGACGGCAAATATTGCCACACTCCAGCCCGTCCAAGCCGGGCAATGATGCGCCGGTGGACTTTGAACGGGAAAAACACCATGCGCCTAGCCCTTACCATCAGCCTCCTCTCCCTGTGCGCGTTCGCCGGCAAAAGCCAGGCCGACGCGCTCGACCTGCCCGCGTCCGGCGAGGCCAAGACCACGCCCGCCGCCGGCGACAGCCTGATGTTGGGCGCTGGCGTGGCCTACGTACCGGAATACGCCGGCGCCGACAAGCGCCGCGTGATCGCGCTGCCGTTCCTCGAACGCACCTTCGACAACGGCGCCTTCCTCAGCACCGTGCGCGGCGCCGGCTACCAGACCACGGTGGAGGGCTTCAACCTGAGCGCGGCGCTGAGCTACGGCGGCGGCCGCAAGGACCACCGCAGCAGCTTCTCCGGCTCGGACGCGCTGCGCGGCATGGGCGATATCGACGGCGGCGTGCAAGCCATCCTGGGCGTGAGCTACAAGCTCGGCGACGTCGGCCTGAGCCTGAGCACCACGCAGAGCCTGGGCCACCGCGACAACGGCGCCACCTACACCCTGGGCGCGTCGCTGCCGTTGTACAGCAGCGCCAGCGACCAGGTCGGCCTGGGCGCCTCGGCGGTCTATGGCGACGACAAGCACGCGCGGACCTACTTCGGCGTGACGGCGGCGCAAAGCGCCAGCTCGGGCTACCGCGTTTATGGAGCAAAGGGCGGTCTGGAAACCGTGGGCGCGTCCGTCACTTGGACCCACGTGATCGACAAGAACTGGTCGGTGCGCTGCGCGGCCGGGGTCTCGCGCCTGCTCAACGACGCCGGCGACAGCCCGCTGACCGCCCGCAAGACCACGCCGACGCTGATGACGGGCTTCGCCTACAAGTTTTAAAGCAGGTTGATGGAGTGATATGATTAAAGGAAACACAAGCGGGGCACCGCCTCGCGCCACCCTCCTTCCATCATGCTCATCACTTTCGTTCTGCTTGCCCTCGCCATCGCCGCTGTCTGGTACCGTTTGCCGTTGTGGGCGGGATTGTTTGTTGCCGCCATCGTCAGCGGATTGGTCACGGGCGCGCTGCATCCGCCGGCCGTGATCGCGCTGGCGGCGTTGGGCGGCGTCGCCTGGCTGGCCGGGACCGCGTCGCGCAAAAGCATGCGTATCGTGTTCGGCATCCTGACGGCGCTGCTGGCGTTCGCGCTGGCCATCCACAAGCTGCCGGGCTTCAGCAACCCGGTGGTGATCGCCGGCGCGGTGTTGTCGCCGGGAGCGGCGCAGTTCACGCAATACGCCAACTTCGACAAGGGCGCGGTCGGGCTGGTCCTGCTGGCGTTCATCTGCAGCCGCGTCGCCGGCTGGGCCGAGCTGGGCGGCGTGGTGAGCAAGACCTGGCCGGTGCTGCTGGTCACGGTGGCCGCCGTCATGGCCTTCGCGATGGGCGCCGGATTTGTCCGGCCGGAATTCAAGCTGCCGCAGGTCACGCCGCTGTTCCTGGTCGTCAATTTGTTCTTCACCGTGATCGCCGAGGAAGCATTCTTCCGCGGCTTCCTGCAGGCGCGACTGGCGTCGGCGCTGGCGGGCGTGCGGCACGGCGCGCGGATTGCGGTGGCCTGCTCCGCGCTGCTGTTCGGCGCCGCCCATCTCGGTGGCGGGGTGTTGTATGCGATACTCGCTGTGATCGCAGGCATCGGTTATGCCGTCGCCTACCAGCGCACGCAACGCATCGAAGCGGCGATCATCGTTCACATCGCGCTAAACGCGGTGCATTTCATCGCATTCACTTATCCTTACATCGCCCGCTAGATCCATGTCAGATTCCTTACCCGCACGCGCCCTCCCCAATGCAGTCGTCGGCCTGGTGGGCACAGCCACCGTGCTGGCCCTGCTCTACTTCGGACGCGATGTGCTGATTCCGATCACGCTGGCCTTCATCTTCAGCTTTTTGATCGCACCGTTCGTGCGCGCGCTGCGGCATCTCGGCTTCGGGCCGACCTTGTCGGTGTGCACCGGGGTGCTGGTGGTCACGCTCACGCTGGGTTCGATTGGTGCGGTGCTGGTGTCGCAGGTGACGCGCATGGGCGCCAGCCTGCCGATGTACCAGGACACCATCGCCAGCAAGATCGAGGTGCTGGATGAACTCACGCGCGGCTCGCTCGGCAGCCTGGGCGGGCCGGCCGGTCAGCTGATCGAACACTTCACGCAGGAGAGCCCGAACGGTATTACGCAGCCGGTGCAGCTGGCCGACGGCAGCGTCAGGACGCCGGTACTGGTCGAGATACACGAGCCGGCGCTGAAGCCGTTCCAGCTGCTGGGCAAGATCGCCACCTCGGTGTGGCCGCCGCTGGAGACGGCCGGCATCGTGTTTGTGGTGCTGATCTTCGTGCTGCTGGAGCATGAATCGCTGCGCGACCGCTTCATCCGGCTGGCCGGCGGCGGCGATTTGCGGGCCACCACCATAGCGGTCAACGATGCGGGCGAGCGGCTGTCGCGCTTCTTCATCTCGCAATTTTTGGTCAACATCTCCACCGGGCTGGCCATCTGGCTGGGTCTCAGTTTGCTGGGTGTGGGCCAGGCACTGCTGTGGGGCACGATGACGGCGGTGCTGCGCTTCATCCCGTATGTCGGCGTGTGGATGGCGGCGTTTTGCGCCACGCTGCTGGCGGCCGCCATCGATCCCGGCTGGAGCATGGCCTTGATGACGCTGGGGCTGTTTCTGGCGGTGGAGATCGTCGTCGCCCAGACCATCGAGCCCAAGCTGTACGGCCACACCACGGGCCTGTCACCGCTGTCGGTGGTGGTGGCGGCGATCTTCTGGAGCTGGATCTGGGGCCCGGTCGGGCTGGTGCTGTCGACGCCGCTGACCTTGTGCCTGGTGGTCGCGGGCCGCTACATCCGCGCGCTGAAGGTGCTGGAGATCATGTTCGGCGAACTGCCGGCGCTGACCATGCCGCAGAACTTTTACCAGCGCGCGCTATCGGGCGACGCGCAGGAAATCGTCGCCGGCGCCAAGCGCTTCATGCGGCACCGGTCGCTGGCCAGCTATTGCGACGCGGTGCTGCTGCCGGCGCTGCACCTGGCGCATTTCGATCTGAAGGACAGCGCGATCACCCCGGATGAAGAGGAAAAGGTCAGCAGCGCCATCATCGCCGTGATCGAGGCGTTGAGCGGCAACGTCAAGTGGTGGCGCAAGAAGAAAGGCCACTCGGTGCTGACCGGCGTGGGCATCGGCCGCCAGCTGCGCGACCGGCGCATCCTCGACAGCGGCGAATGGCAAGGCTCGTTCGACGTGCCGGACGGCAGCGTGGTGCTGGCGATGAGCCTGGGCACGCAGTACGACGAACTGGCCACCGAGATCCTGGTGCGTATCCTGCGCGAGCAAAAGATCGACGCGCGCAGCGTCAGCTTTGCCGATTTCGGCCTGCAGGCCGCGCCGCCGGAAGCGACGCCGGAGCTGGTGTCCATCGTCTGCCTGGTCAGCGTCGACCCGCTGGCCGAGCGCGAGCTGATGGAGCAGGCGCTGCTGAAGATGAAGGAAAGCCTGCCGCACTGCAAGCGCTACGCCGTGCTGCTGCCGAGCCCGTTCGAGAACGCCGACCTGGCGCGCTGCGTGTTCCCGGCCGCCAGCAAGGTGGTGCACTCCTACGATAGCGCGCTACAATCCTGCCAGCGTACAATGCAATCAACACCGGGATAATGTCATGGCAAACACCGATTACTCAGCGCAATATTCCGACGATGGCTTCTGGGGCAAGGTCAAGACCTATGCCAAGGCGGCCGGCAGAGGCGTGCTGGAGCAGGCTTTGAAGATGTACTATTCGGCGACCGACCCCGATACGCCGCGCTGGGCCAAGACCACCATCTATGGCGCGCTGGGCTATTTCATCTCGCCCATCGACGCCGTTCCCGACCTGTTGCCGGTGGTCGGCTACTCCGACGATCTCGGGATACTGATCGCCGCCGCGGCGGCGGTCGCGGCGTATATCAAGGACGAGCACGTGCAGCGCGCCAGGCAGACGCTGCGCCAGTGGTTCAAGGACTGACGCGGCGCCGCAGCATCGAGCCCATCACCAGCAGCATGGCCGCCACCAGCGGCGCCGTGCCCGGCGCCGGCACCACCGCCACCGGCGCCGCCTCCGGCGGAATGAACGCGATATCGGCCAGCGTGGAATCGAGCAGCGTGATGTGCAGCACCGACAGCCCGGCGATGCCGGTCGCGTTGCGCGCCCTGAAGTTGATGCGCGCCAGGTCGCCGTCGCCGCTGACGCCGGGCAGGTCGTCGGTCAGCGTGCCCAGCACGAATGAAATCAACCCCGCCTGGTTGTCCACGATGCCGGGAAAGAACACGGTCGGGCCGCCGGCCGGCAGCAAGCCGCCTTCTTCCACACCGGTCACTTCCAGCAGCGCCGGATCGAAGGCCAGGTCGAACTGGTAGGCGAACAGGTCGCTCGCGTCGCGCACGACCACTCCGGCGCTGAAGCTCTGCCCTTTGCCGATCCCCCCCGTCGACGGCTCGATGCTGAGCACCGGCGCGGCGCCGGACTGGATCAGCCACGCCGCCAGCAAGACACCCAGCGCCCGCCGGATCATCGAAGTCATTCTGATGCCCATGATTTTCTCCTGTGAAGTTCGATCAGCGTTCAAAAGGTGCAGGTCACGCCCGCCGGCAGTTTTTTCGCGATGATGGCCAGGTCGCGGACGTCGACCACGCCGTCCTGGTTGACATCGCCGGCCGCCAGCGCACCGGGCCGGCCGATCCGGGAGCGCACCAGGCCCACATCGTCGCAGTTGACGATATCGACGGTGATGCGCAGCGCGCGGCCCTGGTCCGCCAGCGACGGGCGCAAGATGAGCTTGCCCGGCAGCAGCGGCAGGCGCAGCTGACCGTCCAGCAATGGCGAAATGCCGTGCGTGGCGGTCATGATCTCGACGCTGTCGCCGGGCTGCGGCGCGGCGTTGGGCGCCAGCGTGACCGTGATGCCCCCCTCCATTTCCGCCGCGCCCGCGATGTCGAGGCGCGACGGCGCGGCGCCGAAGATTTCGCCCAGGTCGATCCGCGCGTTGAGGTAATGGAACAGGTCGCCGTTGAGCTGGCGGCTGCCGCGCACGCGCAGCAGCCCGTAGTTAAAAAACTGCACCGTCGTCAGTGTGCCGCCGCGATAATCGAAGGTGCCGTGGTTGTAGAGGCGGATCGCGCTCAGCGTGCCGCCCTGCAGGTTGAAGATGCCCGTGCTGCCCGCCTCGCTGGCGATGCTCAGCGTGCCTTCGCCCCCGCCGGCGGTCGCTGTCTTGAGTTCGACCCGGTGCGTGCCGCCGGTCTGGGTGAACACGCCGCTGCCGTTCAAGCCCACGTACTCCTCGTTGGCCGACAAGTCGCCCTGGTTCAGCGTGTAACTGCCGGAACCGCCGGCGCTGAAGCCGAGGATCAGCTGGCGCAGCACGTCGTTGACGCCGCCGTCCTGCGTGAACACGCCGCGGCCGTTGAAGCCGATTTCCTCGTTGATGGCCCTGAGCACGCTGTCGGTGCCGGCGAGATGGTAGACGCCCTCGCTGCCGGCCTCCGAGCCGAGGATGAAGTTGGGGACGGTGCTGGTGCCGCCACTCTGCACCACGCCGCCACGGCCCTGCACGCCGGCGACCAGCAGCACCGCGCTCAAGTCCGCCTGCGACGCCAGCGTCATGTTGCCGCTGCCGGTGGCCTCGATTTTGAGATCGAGCAGTTGCGCCGGCGTGGTCGAGGCGTCGCGCGTGACCGTTCGGTTGATGGCGTCGCTCTGGAACAGGTAGACCATGCCGCCGGTCGGCTCGCCGGCGCCGCCCGGTCCGCCCGGGGCGATGCCCCAGTTGTCGCTGTTCGACCAGGCGCCATCGGCGTCGACCCAGTAGTGCGGTGCGTCGGCGAAGAACGCTCGCAGTCCGGCCAGCCAGGCCGGCGCCAGCTTGTCGTAGCCCTGCTGCGAGGCTGGGTGGGTGCCGTCGGTGTAGTCCGCCAGCGACAGCTGCGATCCGGCGTCGACGAAGTGGGTATTGGACGCGCTGCTGGCCAGCGCGCGCACGTTGGCGTTGTAGTCGCCAATATATTTGTTGAGGACGAATTCGCCGATCAGCTTGATCGCGGCGTCATATTCGGCCTCGCTCAAGGCGGCGCTGCCGTCGGCGTCGGCGGCGCGGAAGATCCCGGCCAGGTCGGGCGTCAGTCGCCGGCGCGTCAGGAAGTCGAGGAAGGCGGCGTTGAACAGCGCCGCATCCACCGCCCCGGCCCCCGCGCTGGCCGCGTCGAAGCTGCGTCCGTCGGCCGTCAAGAACTGCTGCAACGTGGTCAGCACCGTCGATCCACCGCTGACGGTCGCGTGGCCCATCGGCGGGATGGATGAGACGAAAATGTCCACCGACAAACCTTGCGACTGGTAATCGCTGTTGATCTTCTCGACCAGCGCGCCGAGCGCGCCCGCGCTGGCGACGCCGGCCAGCCCGCCGAAACCGCTGGACGCGTTCACCAGCCGGAAGTCGTTGGTGCCGGCCATGAGCAAAATCAGGTTCGGTTTGAACCTTTGCCACGCGGCATCGTTTGCGATCTGACCGATGGTGGCGCCGACTTGGCCCTGGTGGGCCAGATCCTGCAACGGCTGCGCCATGTCCTCGGCGAACGCCCCGACGTAGTCGATCTGGAAGCCGGCCAGCGCCAGGTCGTCGCGCAATTTCTTGCGGTAGCTGAGCTCCGGCTCGAGCGGATAGCCGGCCGTCAAAGAATCGCCCAGCGGCATCACCTGGATCAACGGCGGAACGTCGGCCGCCGCCATCGACGCCAGCGTCAGCGTGAACAACAGCAGGCAGCGGCGCAGCGCGGCGCGCCACCACGAATGAGACGGGATTTGCTTGGCATTGGCCATGTCACCCTCCTGGCTGGTTACCGTGCCGGTAAGCCGCACCACGGCCGCGGCGCGTGGAACCAGTTGAGCAATTAGCGTGCCGCGACGGTAAGCCCTTGATATCCGGGCCTTATTTACGTCGCGGCGGATGCTGCCGGGGTGAAGTGTAAGAAATCGCGACGCCCGCCGGCGGGCGTCATGCGCTTAGCCGGCCAGTTCCACCGTCGCCGGCACGATGGCGCTCTTCGGCAGACAGACGATGAAAGTGCTGCCTCTGCCGGCCTCGGATTTGATCTGCAGCGTGGAGCCGTGCCGCAGCAGCACGTGCTTGACGATCGCCAGCCCCAGCCCGGTCCCCTGGGTCTCGCGCGAGCGGCTCTTGTCGACGCGGTAGAAACGCTCCGTCAGCCGCGAGATGTGCTCGGGACTGATGCCGATGCCCGTGTCCTCGACCTTGAACTTGACGCTGCCTTCGTATTCCTTCCACACCAGATGGATCGTGCCGCCGGCCGGCGTGTAGCGCACCGCGTTCGAGGCCAGGTTGCCGAAGGCGCTGTGCAATTCCTCGTAGCTGCCCATGATGTCCGGGCCGCTGACCGACAAGGTGATCTCGTGCTTGCCCGCCGACAGCGCCCGCGCGTCGCGCAGCACCTGCTCCATCAGCTTGGCGACGTCGACCTGCTCCGGCCGCATCGGATAATCCACCGACTCCAGCCGCGACAAGGTCAACATGTCCTCGATCAGGTGCTGCATGCGGTGGCCCTGCTCCGTCATCAGCTTCAGGTGCGACGAACGCGTGGCCGCGTCCAGCCCTTCCGAGGCGGCGATCTCCAGGAAGCCGACGATCACCGTCAGCGGCGTGCGCAGCTCGTGCGAGGCGTTGGCGATGAAGTCGCGGCGCATCTCCTCGATGCGCTCGGTCTCGGTGGCGTCGTGCGTCACCAGGATCTGGCGCCGGTTCTCGAACGGGATGATGTGCACGATCAGCTTGCGCTCGCGGAAACTGATCGTCAGCGGCTGCTCGTAGCGGCCGAGGATGATGTAGTCCATGAAGTCCGGATTGCGCACCAGGTTGGTCACCCGCATGCCCTTGTCGCGCTCGTGCGTCAGGCCCAGGTGCTTCTCGGCCGCCGGGTTGCACCACTCCAGGAACAGCACGTCGTCCATGATGACCACGCCGTCCGGCAGCAGATGCATGGCCTGGCGGAAGCGCGCCAGCCATTCGGTCAGCTCGGTCTGGTTCTTTTCGTCGTCGCGCCGCATGCGGTACAGGCGCGAGAAGATGTTGGTCCATTCGCCCCAGCCGTCCGGCAGCTTGGCGCTTTGCGGGTCGTCCATCCAGTTGCTGAGCTGGTACAGGTAGGACAGCTGCGTAAACACCAACGTCATCATCGCGATCAACGCCAGCACGAGGCCGGTCATCCAGCCGAACAGCCAGCCCGCGATCGCGCAGCACGCCAGGATGATGGCGGTGCGCAGCGCTGCGGGTACCCAGAACACGAGTTTTGGATTCATAGTTTGAAGCTTATTTTTCCGACAGCATGTAGCCTACACTACGCACGGTCTTGATCAGATGTTCCGCTTCCTTCAGCGCCTTGCGCAGACGCAGCACATGCACGTCGACAGTGCGCTCCTCGATCACGACGTGGTCGCCCCACACCTTGTCGAGCAACTGGCTGCGCGAGAACACGCGTTCCGGATGCGCCAGCAGGAATTTCAACAGCTTGTATTCGGCGTGGCCGATGTCGATCTTCTGCTCGTCCATGGATACCGTGCAGCTGACCGGGTCCAGCATGATGTTGGCGGCGCGCATGGTGGCCTGGGCGTGCTCCGGGCTCTTGCGGCGCAATAGCGCCTTGGCGCGCGCCAGCAGCTCGCGCGGCGAGAACGGCTTGGTGACGTAGTCGTCGGCACCGCTGTTCAAGCCGGCCAGCTTGTCCTCTTCCATGCTCTTCGCGGTCAGCATGATGACCGGAATTTCGTTGAACTGGCGGTCCGAACGGATCCGCGCCAGCAGGCGCAGGCCGGTCTGGTCCGGCAGCATCCAGTCCAGCAGGATCAGTTGCGGCGTCTTGGTCTGGATGAAGTCCCAGGCCTCGCCCACGCTTTGCACGGCGCAGCAGTTCCAGCCCGCTTCGCGCAAGGAGAACGTCACCAGTTCGACGATCGCCGGCTCATCTTCTACGATCAGGACGGTGGTTTTATCAGATGCCATAGTTCTTCTTATTCAGCTTGCTCGGAAACGTCGTCCGGAATCGGCGCGGTCTTGGCATGGCGGATGTCCTTGCCTTCGACCACGTAGATGACGTACTCGGCGATGTTCTTGGCGTGGTCGCCGATGCGCTCGATGGCCTTGGCCACCCACAGCGTGTCCAGCGCGGCCGAGATGGTGCGCGGGTCTTCCATCATGAAGGTGATCAGGTTGCGCATGATCGAACGGAATTCGTGATCGATCACGGCGTCCTGGGCGATCAGCTGCAGCGCCTGCTTGCCGTCGTTGCGGGCGAACGCGTCCAGCGCGTCGTGCAGCATGTCGCTGGTGTTGTTGGCGATGCCGCGCACCATCTCATAGTGATTGACCGTGACCGCGCCGCGCGAATGCAGCGCCTTGGCGGTGCGGGCGATCTTGGTCGCCTCGTCGCCGATGCGCTCCAGGTCGGTGATGATCTTGATCGTGGCCATCACGGTGCGCAGGTCGTTGGCGGTCGGCTGGCGGCGCACGATCAGGTGGCTGCAGGCGTCGTCCAGCGACACTTCCAGTTGATTGACCGTGTCGTCCTCGCGCATCACGCGGTCGGCGCGTTCCGGGTTGCCGATGCGGAAGCAGGTCATGGCGTCGAGGAACTGGGTCTCGACGATGCCGCCCATCAGCAGCACCTTGCTGCGGATGGCTTCCAGTTCGTTGTCGTACTGCTTGGATGAATGTTCACCGATCATGCTGCTCTCCGTAGTCGATTTGATATTATAGGTGCGATCAGCCGAAGCGGCCGGTGATGTAGTCTTGCGTTTCCTTGCGCGCCGGATTCATGAAGATCTGGTCGGTCTCGCCGAACTCAACCAGCTCGCCCAGGTACATATAGGCGGTGTAGTCCGAGCAGCGCGCCGCCTGCTGCATGTTGTGGGTGACGATGGCGATGGTGTAATCCTGCTTCAGCTCGCTGATCAGCTCTTCCACTTTAGAGGTCGAGATCGGATCCAGCGCCGAGGTCGGCTCATCGAGCAGCAGCACGTCCGGCTTCACGGCCACGCCGCGCGCGATGCACAGGCGCTGTTGCTGGCCGCCCGACAGCGACAGGCCGCTCTTGGTCAGCTTGTCCTTGACCTCGCCCCACAGCGCGGCCTTCTTCAGCGCCCATTCGACGCGCTCGTCCATCTCGCCTTTCGACAGGTCTTCATACAGGCGCACGCCGAACGCGATGTTGTCGTAGATCGACATCGGGAACGGCGTCGGCTTCTGGAACACCATGCCGACCTTGGCGCGCAGCATGTTGACGTCCTGGCCTTCTTCGAGGATGTTACGGCCGCGGTACATGATCGAGCCCTCGGCGCGCTGGCCCGGGTACAGGTCGTACATGCGGTTGAGCGTGCGCAGCAGCGTCGACTTGCCGCAGCCCGACGGGCCGATGAAGGCGGTGACCTGCTTCTCGTGGATATCCAGGTTGACGTTGGTCAGGCTCTGGGTCTTACCGTAGAAAAAATTCAGGCCGGAGATTTCAATGGTCTTGCGTTTGCCGTTCGCGGCGACGACGTTTTCTGGGCTCAGTTGCGTATTCATGATTGATCGCTTTAATGAAATTAATTCGGGATTTTCTGGCTGAACAGGGTGCGCGAGATGATATTCAGCGCCAATACGCTGAAGGTCACCAGCAGCGCGCCGCCCCAAGCCAGCTCGCGCCAGTTGTCGTAAGGGCTCATCGCGAAGCCGTAGATCACCACCGGCAGGTTGGCCATCGGCGCGTTCATGTCGGCGCTGAAGAACTGGTTGTTGAGCGCGGTGAACAGCAGCGGCGCGGTCTCGCCGGAGATGCGGGCCACGGCCAGCAGCACGCCGGTGATCACGCCGGCCTTGACGGCGCGCAGGCGCACCAGCATCGCCACCTTCCAGCGCGGCGCGCCGAGGGCGAAGGCCGCTTCGAGCAGGCTGTTCGGCACCAGGCGCAACATGTTGTCGGTGGTGCGCACCACGACCGGGATGGCGATCAGCGCCAGCGCGATCGAGCCGGCGTAACCGGAATAGTGCTGCGCGGTGGCCACGTACAGAGCCCAGACGAACATGCCGATGACGATCGACGGCGCCGACAGCATGATGTCGGTGACGAAGCGGGTGATGGCGGCGACCTTGTTTTCCTCGCCGTACTCGGCCAGGTAGATGCCGGCCAGGATGCCGATCGGAGTGCTGATCACGGTCGACAGGCCGACGATCATCAGCGAGCCGAGAATGGCGTTCATCAGACCGCCGCCTTCGCTGCCGGGCGCCGGCGTGGTCTGCGTGAACATATTGATGCTCAAGGCGCCGAAGCCCTTGATCAGCAGCGTGACCAGGATCCAGGCCAGCACCAGCAGGCCGATCGACATGGCGGCGACCGACAGCGCGATGCCGATGCGGTGCGTCAGCAGACGCTTGCGGTAGACCGCGTTGATGGGGGTAGCTTGGCTCATTTGACGCCTTCCTTGCGGGACATGCCGGCCAACATCAGTTTGGCGGCGGACAGAACGATAAAGGTAATCACGAACAGGATCAGCGCCAGCGCGAACAGCGACGAGGTGTGCAGCGGCGTATCCGATTCGGCGAATTCATTGGCCAGCGTCGAGGCGATCGAGTTGCCGGCCGCGAACAGCGACCACGACAGCTTGTTGGCGTTGCCGATGACGAAGGTGACGGCCATGGTTTCGCCGAGCGCGCGGCCCAGGCCCAGCATGACGCCGCCGACCACGCCGGTCTTGGTGTAAGGCAGCACGATCTTGCGCACCACTTCCCAGCGGGTGCAGCCGAGGCCGTATGCGGATTCCTTCAGCACGGCCGGCACGATCTCGAACACGTCGCGCATCACCGAGGAGATGAACGGGATGATCATCACCGCCAGGATCAGCGCGGCGGTCAGGATGCCGATGCCCATGGTCGGGCCGCTGAAGACCTGGCCGATGATCGGCAGGTGGCCCAGCGTGCTTTTGAGGAAGGGCTGGACGTAGTCGCCGAACAGCGGCGCGAACACGAACAGGCCCCACATGCCGTAGATGATCGACGGCACGCCGGCCAGCAGCTCGACCGCGGTGCCCAGCGGGCGGCGCAGCGAGGCCGGGCAGATCTCGGTGAGGAACAGGGCGATGCCGAAGCTGACCGGGAAGGCGATCAGCAGCGCGATGCCGGAGGTGGCCAGCGTGCCGACGATGGCGATGGCCGCGCCGTACTGGTCGTTGACCGGATCCCATTCGACGGTGGTGATGAAGGCCGGACCGAATTCCTTGAACGCCGGCCAGGCGCCCACCATCAGCGAGATGATGATGCCCATCAGCACCAGCAGCACGGACAGCGCGAACAGCATCGTGGTCTTATGGAAGAAGAAGTCCTGGATGCGCTGGTTGCGCATCGTGCGGAGCATGGCTTTCATGGCGGCCTGCTCGGCGGCGGTCGCTTGTACGGTGCCTGTATGCATGGCCGGCTCCGATTTGGGTAGGGGCGTGGAAGTGATATCAGCGCTCATATTGTTGTCTCGTTGATGTAAGCTAGCCTGCGGCTCCCGGTTGGGAGGCGCAGGCTAACCCCCTCGCCGCCGCTGCTTCAACTGCTGCAGGCGGCGAAGGGAGGTCCGGATTAGTACAGTGCCTTGCCCGAAGCGTCCTTCAGGTTGGCTTTCCACGAGTCCTGCACCAGTTTCACGACCGATGCCGGCAGTGGAACGTAGTCCAGTTCGGTAGCAGCGGCGCCACCGTTCTTGAAGGCCCAGTCGAAGAACTTAATGACTTCCTTGCCCTTGTTGGCGTCAGCCTGTGCCTTGTGCATCAGGATGAACGACACGCCGGTGATCGGCCACGAGTTTTTACCAGCCTGGTCGGTCAGCACAACGCCGAAGCCCGGGGTCTTGGTCCACTCGGCCGAAGCGGCGGCGGCCTTGAAGAACTCGTCGTCAGGCTGCATGAAGTTGCCGTCCTTGTTTTTCAGCTGGGTGTGCGACATCTTGTTTTTCTTGGCGTAAGCCCACTCGACGTAGCCGATCGAACCCTTGATGCGCTGCACGTTGGCGGCGACGCCTTCGTTACCCTTGCCGCCCACGCCGACGACCCACTTCACGGCGGTGCCGGAGCCGATCTTGGTCTTGAAATCAGCGTTGGTTTTCGACAGGAAATCGGTGAACAGGAACGAAGTGCCCGAACCGTCGGCGCGGTGCACCACGGTGATTTCATCGGCTGGCAGCTTCACGCCCGGGTTCAGCGCGGCGATCGCGGCGTCGTTCCACTTGGTGATCTTGCCCAGGTAGATGTCGCCGACCACTGGGCCGGTCAGTTTCAGCTGGCCTGGGGTCACGCCGTCCAGGTTGACCACGGTGACCACGCCGCCCATGATGGCCGGGAACTGCATCAGGCCTTCAGCGTCCAGGTCGGCCGCTGCCAGCGGCATGTCCGACGCGCCGAAATCGACGGTCTTGGCTTTGATCTGCTTGATGCCAGCGCCCGAACCGACGGACTGATAGTTCAGGCCGTTGCCGGTGGCGGCTTTGTACGATTCCGCCCATTTGGCGTAGATCGGGTACGGGAAGGTGGCGCCGGCGCCGGTCATATCGGCGGCGATGGCGGCCGACGAGAATGCCATGACGGCAGACACGCCAACTACCAGGGAGGAGATCAGTTGCTTCATTCGCATATCAAGTCCTTTGTTATGACAGGTTAGGATGCTGCGCAGTCTACCGGGCCAATATGACAGGTTTATGACATGGTCGAAATATGTGAAAAATAATGTTCCAGTCGGGGTTTGCCCCCGCTCCCCTATGAGAACAAGCGGGCTGGAGCCGATATGTTACGCCCCGCATGTCATAATTGGCCAGCCCAAACCGCCATTTATGACATGTCATGTCACGGACATGTCATATTTCATCTTTACACTGTTACATCATTCTTCTGTCGATACAGTATAGAATTAGGTAACCTGCAAAGTGATTAGAAAGACATGAAGCCTGACTTGCATGCTGAAGTAAATAAGAACTCCGCATTTCTTGACCGGGAATTGTCGCAACTGATGTTCAACCGGCGGGTGCTGGCGCAAGCCGAGGATAAAAGTATTCCTCTATTGGAGCGCCTGCGCTACCTGTGCATCGCCAGCAGCAACCTCGACGAGTTCTTTGAAGTGCGCGTGGCCAGCCTGCTGGCCGCCGGCAGCGTCGACGGCTCGCTGTCGACCCACCCTGCCCTAGTCGCCACGCTGTCGCGCATCAGCAATGAATGCCACGCGCTGGTCGCCCACCAATATGACATCCTGAATCAGGAAGTACTGCCCCAGCTGGCCGCTAACGGCGTCCACCTGGTGCGCCACAACGAGCGCAACGAGGCGCAGCGTGCCTGGGTCAAGGAATACTTCGACACCGAAGTGCGGCCGCTGCTGACGCCGATCGGCCTCGATCCGGCCCACCCGTTCCCTCAAGTCGTCAACAAGAGTCTCAATTTCATCGTCTCGCTGTCCGGCAAGGACGCCTTCGGCCGCGGCACCGCGATCGCCATCGTCAAGGCGCCGCGCGTGCTGCCGCGCGTGATCCGCCTGCCCGACCATCTGTCGAAGAGCGGCGGCGTGTCGTTCTGCCTGCTGTCGTCGATCATCCACGCCCACATCTCCGACCTGTTCGCCGGCCGCGAAGTGATCGCATATTCGCAGTTCCGCGTCACCCGCGACAGCGACCTGTGGGTCGACGAGGACGAGGTCAAGAACCTGCGCCAGGCGCTCAAGGGCGAGCTGCTCGGCCGCCAGTTCGGCGCCTCGGTGCGGCTGGAGGTGGCCAAGAACTGCCCGCCGGAGCTGTCGCAATTCCTGCTCGACCAGTTCGGCCTGCACCAGAGCCGGCTGTACGCGGTCAACGGCCCGGTCAACCTGGTGCGCCTGACCGAGATGCTCGACCACATCGGCAATCCGGCGCTGCGCTTCCCGCCGTTCTTCCCCGGCAGCGCGCTCAAGCCGGGCAGCCCGGACATCTTCGCGGCGCTGCGTGAAAACGATATCCTGCTGCACCACCCATTCCAGTCGTTCCAGACGGTGATCGACTTCATCCGCAGCGCCGCGCACGATCCGGACGTGGTGGCGATCAAGCAGACCATCTACCGCACAGGCATGAACTCGGATCTGATGGAGTCGCTGATCACCGCCGCGCGTCAGGGCAAGGAAGTGACCGTGATCGTTGAGCTGAAGGCGCGCTTCGACGAGGAAGCCAACATCAACTGGGCCGACAAGCTGGAGCAGGCCGGCGCGCAGGTGGTGTACGGCGTGGTCGGCCTGAAGACCCACGCCAAGGTGGCGCTGGTGATCCGCCGCGAGGACAAGAAGCTGCGCTTCTACGCCCACCTCGGCACCGGCAACTATCATCCGACCACGACCAAGTTCTATACCGACTTCGGCTTGCTGACCTGCCACCCCGGCATCAGCCAGGAGGTCAACGAGGTGTTCATCCACCTGACCAGCCTGACCAAGCCGCACCGTCTGACCCATCTGTGGCTGGCGCCGTTCGCGCTGCAGAACGAGATCATCAAGGCCATCCGCAATGAAGCGCGCATCGCGCGCGCCGGGCGTCCGGGACGGATTATTGTTAAAATCAATGCGCTGGTGGACGAGTCGGTGATACGGGCTTTATATGCGGCATCCAAGGATGGCGTGAAGATCGACCTGATCGTGCGCGGCGCCTGCACGCTGAAACCGGGCGTGCCGGGCCTGTCGGAAAACATCAAGGTCCGCTCCATCATCGGCCGCTTCCTGGAGCACAGCCGTATCTACTACTTCCGCAACGACCTGGCCCACGACGTGATGCTGGCCAGCGCGGACTGGATGAGCCGCAACCTGTTCCGCCGCATCGAGGTGGCCTTCCCTATCCTGGACAAGGCCTTGAAGCGGCGGGTGCTGAGCGAAGGCTTGAACCCGTATTTGAAGGACAACACCAACGCGTGGGAACTGGAACCGGACGGCCACTACCAGCGCCGCAAGGCGCGCGGCAAGCAGCTCAACTTCAGCGCGCAGCAGCACCTGATGGAAACCCTGGGCATCCCCCACGGTCATCTGGGGGAATAAAGAGTAATAATAAAAACGCGCGGCGTGCCGGGAGGTGCGCCGCTGGGATCTTTTTCTAATGTAAGCCAGGAGAAAAGCATGGATCTCATTTTATGGCGCCACGCCGAGGCCGAGGATGCCGGCCCGGGCATGTCCGATCTGGAACGCGCGCTGACCGTCAAGGGTCAGAAGCAGGCGCGCCGCATGGGCCAATGGCTCGACTCGCAGCTGCCCGACAGCTGCCGCATCCTGGCCAGCCCCGCCGTCCGCACCCTGCAGACGGTCGAAGCGCTGGGCCGCAAGTTCAAGATCCACACCGACCTGGCTCCCGGCGCCGATCCGGCCGACATCCTCAAGGCCGTCAACTGGCCGGGCAACAAGGATTCGGTGCTGGTGGTCGGCCATCAGCCGACCTTGGGCCAGGTGGCCTCGATGCTGATGACGGGCGACGATCTGGAGTGGGATATCCGCAAGGCCAGCGCCTGGTGGTTTGCGCAGCGCGAGCCCGGCGATCCAAGGAGCGTGTACCTGAAAGCCGTCATGGCAGCCGACCTCATCGTGAAATAAAGCCCGGCCGGGCTTGCAAAGCAAGCACCATCTGCTAGAGTTTAATTGTATCAACTATGAGGGGGCTATGATGGTGTTCACCTTGCTCACGATGGGGATCTTCGGAGGAATGATTGCCCTGGTTGTTTACGAACTCGTACAGGAGATGCGCGGCAGTAAACACAAACTGATGGACCGCTATCACGAATAGCATCAGCTTCACTGAAGCCTACGGCGCCAGCGGCGTACCCGGGATCCGGGACACGCCCCTCGCGCCGTTCATCGTTTACACCCCGGTCTTGAACTTGGTATAGATGCGTGTGATGTTGCGGCGAATATCGGCCGGCACCGCTTCCGGCGCGGCCATGCGCTTCTTGTCCTCGTCCGACAGGAACACGGTCTTGTTGGTAGCGATATCTTTACGCACGAACTTGACGCTGGCCGCATTCGGATTCGCATAGAACACCTTGTTGGTCAGGCTGGCGTGCACTTCCGGACGCATGATGTAGTTGATCCACAGGTGCGCGTTGTTCGGATGCGGCGCATCTGCCGGGATCGCCATCGTGTCGAACACCAGCGCGGCCGAGGTCTTCGGCACCAGCACTTCGATCACGTTGCCGTTCTTGGCGTCGATGGCGCGCTGGCGCGCGATGTTGATGTCGCCCGACCAGCCCAGCGCCACGCAGACGGCGCCGTTGGCCATGTCGTTGATGTAGCCCGACGAGCTGAACAGCGTGACGCTGGGACGGATGGCGGCCAGCATCTTGCCCGCCTCGGCATAGTCGGCGGCGTTCTTCGAGTAGGCCGGCTTGCCGAGGTACAGCAGCGCAGCAGGCAGCACTTCCGACGGCGAATCAAGGAAGGACACGCCGCACGATTTCAGCTTGGAGGCGTATTTCGGATTGAACACCAGTTCCCAGGCGTTGTCCGGCATCGGCATGCCGCCCAGCGCGGCCTTGACCTTGGCGACGTTGATGCCGACGGTGGTGTAGCCCCACAGCCAGTCGACCAGGTATTCGTTGCCCGGATCAATGCCGGCCAGCTTGGCCTGGATCTCGGGGTCGAGGTTCTTCAGGTTCGAGAGCTTGGACTTGTCCAGCTTGCGCAGCAGCTTGCCGTCGATCTGCAGGCGCGCCCATTGCGCGGTCGGGACCACGATGTCGTAGCCGGACTTGCCGGCGACGAGCTTGGAGTTGAGGATTTCGTTGTTATCGAAAAGATCATACCGGACCTTGATGCCGGTTTCTTTTTCAAAATTCTTAACCGTATCGTCGGCGATGTAGTCCGACCAGTTATAGATATTGAGGATCTTTTCCTCTTGCGCCTGGGCCGCGCCGGCCATCAAACCAGCCGCCACCAGCACCGCACCAACGAACTTCCCTGCCATAGCACCTCCGAAAGTGGAATCATTCACAAGCCGTGATGATCGGGCATAGCCAGTTTCGATGCAAGGAGTTCGTTCAAATTACCCCACCGCGATGGGGTCAGACCCCGCAGGGGTCTGACCCCGGTTAGCCGTGCGGGGTAAAAGCGAAGCCAGGAACGGATCCCCCAGCTCAGCTCAACAGGCCTAAGAGACGCCACCCCGCCGACAGCGTCGCCGTGCGGGGTAAAAAAATCAGCCCAACATGTCGAACAGCGTGCCGGCCTTGCCGCCGCCGCCGGTCATCGCGCTGCCGGCGCCGGTCTGCGCCTGTGCCGTGTACAGCGCCACCAGCGCATTGGCCTGCGCCGTCAGCGCCTTCGACAGCACGGTGCGCTTGGCGTTGATGCTGGTGATCTCGTTGCTGGTCAGCTGCGCTTCCTTGCTGATCACGCTGGTGTTCGACGTGAACAAGCCGGCCTTGCTGGACAACAGGTCGGCGATGCCGCGGCCGTCGTTGGTAAACAGTTTGGCCACAGCCGACGAATCGGTCTTGATCGCGGCCGTCAGCTTTTTATCGTCGATGACCAGGTTGCCAGTGGCATCCTGGGTCACGCCGGCCGCGTTGAGCGCGCTGATGGAGACGCTGCCGCCGCCGGTCTTGAGCAGCATGCCCATCTGGCTGACCACCTGGTTGATCGCGGTGTCGGCCTTCAGATCGCCTTTTTGCAACTTTTGCAGCTTGGCGTTGAGGTCGTTGTAGGCGGCCACGAAGGATTTCAGGTTGGCGCCGATCTGGCTGGCATCCTGGGTGATGGTGACGTCGGTCTTGCCGGTGGTCGACAGCGTCAGCGTGGCGCCGGCGATGCCCTTGTCCTTGACGGTATTGCTCGCGCTGTTGATCTCGGCGCCGCCGTCGACGGTCAGGATGGCGTTTTGCGCCGGCTTGGTCTGCTTGAGTTCCTGCTTGCCGTCCGGGTCGAAGGCGAGCAGGTTCTTCAGCGCCGCGTCGCCGCTGACGCTGATGCGCATGCTGTTGGCGGCGCCGCTCTCGCCGGCGATCGCCAGCGAAAACTTGCCGTCATCGCCCTTGACCACCTTGACGTCCACGCCGGCCGCCTTGAACGCGGCGGCGATGCCGTCCAGCGTGTTGTTGGTGCTGTCGATGGTGATCGATTTGCTGCCGGTGGTGCCGTTGCTGACGAAGCCCTTCTCGCCGCCGGCGGTGCCGAAGTCGATCTTGACGGTGGTCGCGGCGCCGGCGCCGATCTTGCTGTCGGCCGCCGCGAATTCGTCGCTGGTGAGAAACTGGCCCTGCGCCAGCTGCTTGACATCGACCGCGTAGGTGCCCGCCTTGGCGGCGCCGGTGGAGGCGGCCGTCAGCACAGTCTTGACCGAGCTGGCGGCGCTGGTGCTCAGGCCGCTGCCGGTGAGGCCGGCGGCGATCGACTGGAAGTTCGCCAGCGCGCTTTGCAGCTGGCCGAGGGCGGACAGCTTGGTCTGGTCCTTGCTCAGGGTAGCGTTCAACTTGGTGGCGGCGCCGTTCTGCGACGCCATCGTTTGCTGGACGCGGTTGTAGATGTCCGCCGAGACGGCGGTGCTGCCTGCGCTGGTGCTCGAAGAGATGCCGGAAGTGGCCATAATTGGTTCCTGCCATATTTGAATACTTAGTATGCAATATGGTCAGGAATTTCAAACCGGCGAGCAAAGGCGGATTTACCCCTCAATCCGCGCCCCAGCGTGGTGCGGCGGAACCGAGGCTGCTGGCCGGGCGATCCCAGCGCGTCGGCGCACCGTCGATCTCGGCCGGCGCGCGGTAGCGGCGCGCCGGTCCCCATTCAGTCCGCTCCAGCTCAGTCACCAGATCCGCCTCCCCGCCCGGCGCCAGCGGCGCACCGCCTGCCGCCGGGTGCGCGACCAGGAATTCGGCGACGCGGCCCAGTGACAAGCGGGCTTGCATCGCACGTTTGTCCTGCAACCGGTACAGCAAGCCACGCACGACGGCGGCGGCGATCAGGTAGCCAGTGGCATGATCCAGCGCCTGCACCGGCAGCGGCACCGGCTTGCTTGCGCCCTGTTCGCGCATGCCATGCTCCGCGATGCCGCAACTCATCTGCACCAGGCTGTCGAAGCCGCGCCGGCCGGCCCACGGCCCGGTCCAGCCGTAAGCATCCAGCGCGACGTCGATCAGGCCGGGGCTGATCTGGCGGCGCATCTGCTCGCCGTAGCCCATGCGCTCCAGCGCGTCGGCGCGATAGCCGTGGACCAGGATATCGGCCTCCGCCAGCAAGCCCTCGAAGATGGCGCGGTCGGCAGGCTGCTTCAGGTCGAGCCGCGCGCAGCGCTTGCCAAGCGTGACCTCCGGAATGACGCCAGGCTCGTTCCAACCCGGTGGATCGATGCGCAGCACGTCGGCGCCGTAGCCGGCCAGGAAGCGCGTCGCGACCGGGCCGGCCAGCACGCGCGTCAAGTCCAGCACCTTGAGTCCCGCCAGCGGGCGCGACGGCGTCGCCGCCCAGCCTCGCCCTGCGTCGGACGATGCGCTGGCGATCGCGATCAACGGCTCGGCGGCGACGGCGCGGCCTTGCGGATGCGCACGCCATTGCTCCGCCGAACGCATCACCGCCGCGCAACCGCCCCGCCCGACCACCGCCGCCTCCAGCGCCTCGCCGCGCCAGGCCGCGACGGCAGACGCCACCGCCTCGCGATCCACCGCGCAGCCGAGCACCGCCAATGCCGCATCGCGATGATGGCGCGCATTGGTGTGCAAGCGTATCCAGCCGTCGGCGGTCGGATAATCGCCGGCAACCGCATCCCACAGCGGCGGCCGCTCCCACCCCAGCGGATGCAGCGACCAGCCAAACCACAGCGACGCCAGGCGCCGATCCACCCGCACCGCGCGCGCCGCGCCGCCCTGCGCCACGATCAGCTGCTCAACCGCCAGCGCCGCCGCGCCGACCGATGCCGCCGCCAAATCGGTGACCGCAAAACAGCCAGGCAAATCCCCAGCGCCGCCGAACACCACGGCCTCCACCGGCAATCCAAGCGCCGATGAAATGGCACCCAGCATACGCAGAGAAATGACGGACATAAAACCTCCAGAATTGTTATGCTGACGCAGAGCGCATGGCCGCAGCTTAGGACTGCCCGCGCCAGCGCGTCAATCTTGACTTGAAGTGTCAACATGGGAAGCAATATGGTCTGGATGACTGCGGTGGAGGCCCTGGCCGTGCTGGACGTGCGTCCGCAGACGCTGTACGCCAACGTCAGCAGAGGAAAAATCCGCGCCAAACCGGACGGCGACGACCCGCGCCGCAGCCTCTATCACCGCGACGACGTGCTGCGCATGGCCAGGCGCAGCAACGGCCGCCGCAAAGTCGAAGCGGTTTCGGCGCAAGCGATGCAATACGGCGACCCGGTGCTGTCCTCGTCACTGTCCACCGCCGCCGGCGGACGTCTGCTGTATCGCGGCCAGGACGCGGCTGCGCTGGCCGAGACGGCCTCACTGGAAGACGTCGCCGCCCTGCTGTGGGAATGCGATGCCGCGCTGGTGCGCCTGGGCGTGCCGCTGGCGGCGGCCGACCCCGCAACCAGCGCCGCAGCGACCGGGCGCGGCGCCGGACTGACGGCCCTGGCGCTATGCGCCGCCGCCGATCCGCCCTCGCTCGGCCGCGCCGCCGCCACCCTGCACACCGAAGCCGCCGACCTGCTCGCCACCTTGGTGCAAGCCATGGCCGGCCCGCCGGACGGCGGCGACATCAAGCTCCCGGTCAGCGCCCGCCTGGCCCGCGCCTGGGGCTGCGAAGCATCCGAAGACCTGATCCGCCGCACGCTGGTGCTGCTGGCCGACCACGAGCTGAACGCCTCCACCTTCGCCACCCGCGTCGCCATCTCCACCGGCGCCGCGCTGTCGGCCGGGGTGCTGGCCGGCTTCGCCACGCTGACCGGGCCGCTGCATGGCGGCGCCTCGGCCGAATTCGCGCAACTGCGCACGCTCGCCGAGCAGATCGGCCCCGACGACGCGGTGCGCCAGTGGCTTGCCAGCGGCCGCCCGCTGCCGGCCTTCGGCCACCCGCTCTACGCGGAGGGCGACCCGAGGGCGCGTGCCTTGCTGAAATGGCTACCGCAGTTGCAGCCCTACCAGGCGCTGGCCGTGGCCGCCGAAGCGCAGGCCGGCGAGCTGCCGAATATCGACTTCGCGCTCTCCCTGCTGACGGCCGCATGCGGGCTGCCGCAGGAGGCGCCGTTCATCTTGTTTGCTGTGGGTCGCTGCGTCGGCTGGCTCGCGCATGCTTTGGAGCAGGTGCAAGCCAACCGCTTGATACGGCCGCGGGCCAGTTACACCGGCCCGGCCTGATCAGCGCAGGAATTTATTGAGGGTGGCCATGAAGGCCATATCCGGTACCATGAACTGGTAACCGATTTTGAATTGATCGCCGCTGAAGATGCAGTAGGTGACCTTGATGCGGGTCGTCAGCAACTGAGCCTTGCCTTCGACGAACAATTCAAACGTCATTTCACCGGCTTGGCCGACCGCCAGCTTGTGGTCGGCAGTGAGTGAGAGGCCGGCGGCGTTGACATCGATGGTGCGCCCTTGAAACGGCGGCATTCCATCCATCACCACAACTGCTTTCGCACGCACAATCTTGCGCGCCCCTGACCTTTGATCGACTAACAATTTACTATCCTTTTATAAACACTTACTACAGCAATGAACATTACAAGCCGTAACAATACAACGTTATTGAATTTCGCGCAGCTTATTGAACGCATCGTCGATGCGATCGACCGCGATGATCGTCATGCCTTCGATCGGCTGCTTGGGCGCGTTCGCGCTCGGGATCATCGCGGTTGAAAAGCCCAGCTTGGCCGCCTCGCGCAGACGCTCCTGGCCGCGCGGCGCCGGCCGGATTTCGCCGGCCAGGCCGACCTCGCCGAACACCACGAACCCACGCGGCAGCGGCTTGCTGCGCATCGACGAATTGATCGCCAACAGCACCGCCAGATCGGCCGCCGGTTCGGTGATCTTGACGCCGCCGACCGCGTTGATGAACACGTCCTGGTCGAACGCCGCGATGCCGGCATGCCGGTGCAGCACCGCCAGCAACATCGCCAGACGATTTTGCTCCAGACCGACCGACAAGCGGCGCGCGTTTGGCAGGTGGCTGGCGTCGACCAGCGCCTGGATCTCCACCAGCAAGGGCCGCGTGCCCTCCTGCGTGACCATCACGCAGGAACCGGGCACCTGGTTGTCGTGCTGCGACAGGAACAGCGCCGACGGATTCGACACGCCCTTCAAGCCCTTCTCGGTCATGGCGAACACGCCCAGCTCGTTGACCGCGCCGAAGCGGTTCTTGATCGCCCGCACCAGGCGGAAACTCGAATGGTTGTCGCCTTCGAAATACAGCACGGTATCGACGATGTGTTCCAGCACGCGCGGACCGGCCAACGCGCCCTCCTTGGTGACGTGGCCGACCAGGATGATGGTGATGCCGGTCTGCTTGGCGACGCGGGTCAGCTGCGCCGCGCACTCGCGCACCTGCGCCACCGAACCGGGCGCCGAACTGAGCGCGTCGGAATACACGGTCTGGATCGAATCGATCACCGCCACTTCCGGCTTCAGGTCGGCCAGGGTGCCGAGGATTTTCTCCAGCTGGATTTCCGCCTGCAGCTTCAGGTCGCGGGCGTCGATATTCAAGCGCTTGGCGCGCAAGGCGATCTGGGCGCCGGATTCCTCGCCGCTGACGTACAGCACTTTTTTCAGGTGCGACACATTGGCCAGCGCCTGCAGCAGCAGCGTCGACTTGCCGATGCCGGGATCGCCGCCGATCAGCACCACGCCGCCGGCCACCAGGCCGCCGCCCAGCACGCGGTCGAACTCCTCGATACCGGTGCCGAAGCGCGGCACGTCGATGGCGTCGATGTCGGCCAGCGACAGCACCGGCGCGGTCTGCGCCAGCGCCAGGTGCTGCGGCTGCGAGTAACGGTTATTGCCGCCCTGCTCGATGACGGTTTCGACCATCGTGTTCCATTGCTGGCACGACGGGCACTGGCCGCTCCACTTGGAGGCGGTGCCGCCGCATTCGGTGCAGGTGTAGTTGGTTTTAGCCTTGGCCATGCGTTCAGCCCTCGACCACGGGCACGCGCGGCGCCAGCGCGCACATCAGCTCATAGCCGATGGTGCCGGCGGCGTTGGCCACGTCGTCAATGGGCAAGCCCTTGCCCCACAGCGTCACCGCGCTGCCGATGCGCGCCGTCGGCAAGTCGGTCAGGTCGACGGTGAGCATATCCATCGACACCCGGCCCACCAGCCGCGTCTGGACGCCATCGACCAGCACCGGCGTGCCCAGCGGCGCGTGACGCGGGTAGCCGTCGGCGTAACCGCAGGCGACCACGCCGACCCGCATCGGCCCCTCGGCCTGGAAGCGGCTGCCGTAGCCGACCGCGTCGCCGGCGGCGATGTCCTGGATGCCGATGATCTCGCTTTGCAGCGTCATGGTCGGCTGCAGGCCGAAGCCTTCGGCGCTGCCGCCGCCCGGCGTGCCGCCGTATAGCATGATGCCGGGACGCACCCAGTCGTTCGCCAGCGACGCGTGCAGCAGCACGCCTGCCGAGTTCGACAAGCTGCGCATGCCCGGCAGGCCGGCCGCGCCCAGCTCGAAGCGGCGGATCTGCTCGTTGATCGGCAACAGCGGGTGCGCGACGTCGTCGGCGTTGGCGAAATGCGTCATCAGCGTGATGCTGCCGACGCAGGAGATCGCGCTCAGCCGCGCATGGGCGGCGGCGTAGGCGTCCGGCATGAAGCCGAGCCGGTTCATGCCGGTGTTCATTTTCAGGTGCAGGTCGAAGCGGATGCCGCGCTCGCTCAGCGCCTGCTGCGCCGCTTCCAGCCATTCCAGCTGCGCGTTGCAATGCACCGCCGACTGCAGGTTGTAGCCGGCCATGGTGTGCAGATCGGCCGGACCGAAGAAACCTTCCAATAACATGATCGGCTTCTTCCAGCCCAGCTCGCGCAGCTTGACGGCGTTGTCGAACTCGACCAGGGCCAGGCCGTCGGCCTCGGCAAAGCCGCGCATCGCCCGCTCCAGCCCGTGCCCGTAGCCATTGGCCTTGACCACCCCCCAAGCCTTGGCGCCGGGCGAGCGCGCCTTGGCGAGCGCCAGATTATGGTGCATGGAATCGAGGTGTATCGTTGCGACTATCGGCCTGGGCATAAAACTTTTTTTCAGCGAATAAGGGAAGCGCGTATTTTACCGTGTGCGGGCGCAAGCGCACTGCTCAATTCTTGGGGATACGAACAAAGCATGGTATAAAGCAAGCCAGATAAGTTTTCAGGCATCCCAGAATGAACCGTGGTTTCTATACCATTATGGCAGCGCAATTCTTTTCGTCTCTGGCGGATAATGCGCTGCTCTTTGTTGCGATCAACCTGCTGGTAACGATGAACTCCCCAGGGTGGATCACGCCGCTCCTGAAGCTTTCATTTACGCTGTTTTACGTGCTTTTGGCTGCATTTGTCGGCGCCTTCGCTGATTCGATGCCAAAAGGCAAAGTCATGTTCATTTCCAACCTGATCAAGGTCGGCGGCTGCCTGCTGATTTTCGCTCATGTTCATCCTTTATTGGCCTACGCCATCGTCGGCTTCGGCGCGGCAGTTTATTCGCCGGCCAAATACGGCATCCTGACCGAACTGCTGCCGCCGGAAAAACTGGTGGCCGCCAACGGCTGGGTCGAGGGCCTGACCGTCATCTCCATTATCTTCGGCACCGTCATGGGCGGCGCGCTGGTCGGTGGCCGGGTGTCGGGTTTCCTGCTGGGCTTCGACATGCCGCTGATCGACACCGGCATCGAAACGCCGACCCAGGCCGCGCTGTGCGTGGTGGTCGGCATCTACATGATCGCGGCATTGTTCAACACCCGCATCCCGGACACCGGCTGCATCTACGGCCACCAGGAACGCAACCCGATCAAGCTGATCACCGACTTCGCCAACTGCTTCACGCTGCTGTGGAAAGACAAGCTGGGCCAGATCTCGCTGGGCGTGACCACGCTGTTCTGGGGCGCCGCGCAGACGCTGCAATTTATCGTGCTGGAGTGGGCCAACCGCACGCTGCACCTGACCTATGAACAATCGACCAGCCTGGTCGGCGTGGTCGCCATCGGCGTCGCGCTGGGCGCGGTGATCTCGGCGCGCTTCATCACGCTGCGCAAGTCGCTGACGGTGATTCCGGTCGGCATCGCCATGGGCGTGATCGTGATGGGCATGACGCTGGTGCATTCGGTGGCGCTGGCGTATCCGTTGCTGGTGCTGGTCGGGCTGCTGGGCGGCTTCTTCCTGGTGCCGATGAACGCGCTGCTGCAACACCGCGGTCACGTGCTGATGAGCGCCGGCCATTCGATCGCGGTGCAGAACTTCAACGAGAACCTGTCCATCCTGACCATGCTGGCGATGTACTCGCTGATGCTGCGCGGCCACCTGAACCTGGACATCATCATCCTGCTGTTCGGCCTGTTCCTGGCCGGCACCATGTTCATCATCATGCGCAAGCACCAGGCCAACCAGCGCGAGTTCGATTCGATCGCGCTGATCGGCGAAGCCAAGCACTGAGTTGCGCATGCAAGACCACCGCATCGGCGCAGACCTTTTTCACGGCGCGCTGGAACTGGAAACCACCGCGCGCGGCGTGATCCCGCATCGCCTGCCCGCCTGGGCGCGCGCGCAATGTCCCGATCCGCAATTGATGATGGTCGAAGCGCAGCCTGCAGGCGTACGCCTGGCGTTCCGCACCGAGGCCACCGAGATCGAGCTCGACGCCGTGCGCACCAAGCGTTTTTATATCGGCGCCCCGCCGCGCCCCGACGGCATCTACGACCTGCTGGTGGATGGCGAACTGGCGGCACAGGCCAGCGTCGACGGCGGCAACATCCTCTCCATCGACATGGCCAAAGGCACGGCGGTGACCGAGCCTGGCCCGGCCGGCACGCTGCGCTTCAGCGGCCTGCCGGGGCGCGCCAAGGACATCGAGATCTGGCTGCCCTACAACGAGGCCACCGAGATCGTCGCCCTGCGCGGCAATGCCGCTATCGCGCCGCTCGAGGAGCGCGGCCGCAAGGTGTGGCTGCATCACGGCAGCTCCATCAGCCACGGCTCGGATGCGGCCAGCCCCACGACGACCTGGCCGGCGCTGGCTGCCGCGCGCGGCGGCGTCGATCTGATCAACCTCGGCTTCGGCGGCAGCGCGCTGCTCGACCCGTTCGTCGCCCGCGTGATCCGCGATACGCCGGCCGACATCATCAGCCTGAAACTCGGCATCAACCTGGTCAACACGGATGTGATGCGCATGCGCGCCTTCGGGCCGGCGGTGCACGGCTTCATCGACACCATCCGCGAAGGCCATCCGACCACGCCGCTGCTGATCGTCTCGCCCATCCTTTGCCCGATCCATGAGGATACGCCGGGGCCGACCTTGATGGTGATGTCGTCGCTCAGCGCCGGACAGATCAGCTTCCGCGCCGCCGGCAACCCGGCCGAGCGTGCCGCTGGCAAGCTGACGCTCAACACTATCCGCGACGAGTTGCAAAAAATCGTGGCGCAGCGCGCGGACCCGCATCTGTCCTACCTCGACGGCCGCACGCTGTACGATGCCGCCGAAGCCGAGCGAATGCCCTTGCCGGACCAGTTGCATCCCGATGCAATCGCGCACCAGCACATCGGCCGGCGATTCGCCGAACTGGTCTTCCAGGTTTAAGCCGGCAGCGCGCCGCTCAATCAAGCGCCACGACAAACTTGCGGCCGCTCAACGCGCCATCCCAACGCCCCGTCTATAGTCTCCCGATGCGCATCGCTACAGGAGACACGCGTGACAGACCCAATCAAACGCACCGAAGCGACCCACATCGACGAAGTTCGTCGTACCGCCACCAGCACCGTCCAATGGTTTGCCGAAATGAAGAACAAGCGTGGCGCGGCAAGCCATCCCATCACCCACAACAATCGCCTGACCATGTTCATCTGTGGTGAAGCGGGCTTCGCCGATATCGCGAAGCATATCGGCGAAGCCAGGGAGAGCATCGACTTGTGCTGCTGGGGATTCGATCCCGGAATGGAACTGCAACGCGGCGCCGGCGCGACTTGGCCGCGAGGTGAAACTTACGGCGATTTGCTCATCGCGGCCGGCAAACGCGGCGTCAAAGTCCGGCTGCTGGTTTGGTACGATCTGCTGGCGGTGACGGGCGACAATCCCAGAAATATGCCCGGCTACACCCATGGTCTCTTTCCCTGGTGCCGGCATGAGCGCAACCGGGCAGCGGCCGACAAGATCGGCGCGCGCCACAGCGTCGACACCCTCGCCGCTTATGTTCACAAGCCATTCACGGCGAAGCAGTTGAAGGCAGAAAACATCGAGCCATTCTCGGTGGCACGCACCCCCATTCATCCGCGCGATGTTCCCGGACTGGCCCGCGAGGAGTACTGCCATAGCTGGTATGCGGCAGCCGTTCACGGGCACCTGCCCAATATTAGCCTGTGTGTCCGCAAGGGGCAGCCGAAAGCCGCCGGCGCCAGCCTCGACGCTCATGACAAACTGTTCCCGGACCTGGAACTCGGAGGACTTGAGCGCCAAGGTATCGAATTGATCGCGACCCATCATCAGAAAACCGTATTAATCGATTTCTGCCACGCCGACGGCACCAAGGCGGTCGGCTACATCATGGGACTGAACTCCGTGACCGACTACTGGGACACGGAAGACCATCTGCTGGAAAACACGCGCCGTGAACAAGGCGGCGCTACTGAGGCAAAAGAGCATGAATATGGCGCAAAGCCGGACGGCGGCTTTCGAACCCTTAAGCCATATCGCGACTATGCCTGCAGGCTCGACGGCGGCAGCGCCCTGATTGAGGTCAACCGCAACTTCATCTACGCGTGGTACCGGGAAACCGTCAACGGCGGCTCCGTTGAATCGGACATGGCCAGGCAAGCGCTCGCCGTCAAGGAAGACATTGTGCCGTCAGCGTTGAACCGGGCTCCCCAAGCGGAGGACTGCAGCGTGCAGGTGATCCGCACGCAACCCGAGGAGCAGGACACCACCATCCGCGACATCTATTTCCAGGCCACCGACATCGCCACCATGGCGGCCGGTTATTTGTACATCGAAAACCAGTACTTCCAGTACGAACCCTGGTCACGGCGCTTGATGCAGTCGCGCGAACAGGTCATGGAGAGATGGAAGCGTGGCCGCGCCAAAGCGGGGAAAGGCATGGAGGACATGCCGATGATGCACGTGATGATCGTCATTCCATGTCCGGAACGGGAGACGATGATACCGCGTACCTACGACGCCTTGGCCGTGCTTGGGCAACAGGGCCATATGACGAAGCAAACCGAGATGATCGAGGACGCCAATAAAACCGCCGATTCGCCTCAATACGACGCGCTGGGAAACCCGGGTGGCGGCCATGGCGCGATTGATGAAGTGGTGGCCTATGCCAACCAGATCGACAAGCCCAGCATCGAAACCTTGGAAAAAACCCTGCGCATAAAAATTAGCGTGGCGATGCTCAATACCTGCGGCTTTGAAAATGGCCGTTGGCGCTACCGTGAGATCTACATTCACTCCAAGCTGATGCTGGTGGACGACACCTTCATGACGATCGGCAGCGCCAACCTCAACATCCGCAGCATGGCAGCGGACAGCGAACTCAATCTCGCTACGGTGAATCCGCCACTCGTCAAAGCACGGCGCCAAGATATCTGGAACAAGCTTAGCGGAAAATCTGAAAATCCCAGCGAAGACAGCTCGAACGATATTCAATCGTCTTTCAGAAACTTGAGTCAATTGATGAACAGAAATCAAACTCAAAAAGAAGGAGGTAAAAAAATAACCGGATTTTTACTGCCACTCAGCGACAAGCGCAGTTCAAACATGCGCCTCGGCTAACCATGCGTTCCCCCATGACATCTCTTGTTCTAAAAATGGTGTGTGTGCCCGTGATCGTTTCACTCATTGTATTGGTTCCTAAAATCATGCAAACATCAAGCGAAACCCTTTTGCAAAATCAAAGCCTTCCCCTATTCGATCCTCATATGTCAAATTTTATTTGCGACTTTGAGGCCCGTCGACTGCCGCCACTTGACGCACAAGCGGAAGCCTGGTTCCAACAGGCACTCGAGTTGGATTCACCGGAAATTTTCTTTCGAGATCGCGATTATAAGCAGAAGGTGCAATTGACGCGGCAAGCTGCATTGCGCGATCACTGGAAAGCGATGCTCAACCTGGCCAGCCTCTATCTTGACGGGCACGATCCTCGATATGGACGACAAGACGCGCTGGCGCTTTTGGAGCAAAGGATGAAACTTGGCATTCCGGCGGCCTACGATCGCATGGGCACATATTTCAGCAATGGAACCGGGGTAAAGAGGGACCCAACCCGTGCCTACGCTTTTTGGCAAATGGCGGCAAAAATAGGCAGTCCGGCATCTATGGGATTTTTAGGTAAAAAGCTGCGTGCAGCTTACGACAATCCTGAGGAGTCGTGGTGGGCAAATAGGCCGATAGCGCTGGCAATGATGAAATGCGCTGTGGGTCAGGGTAATGGCGCCGCCGCGTATGACTTGTCCCTAGCCTACGAAATCCAGCCAGGTCGAGATGCCACAAATAAAGAGAAATTTAACGCACTTTTAGTAGCGCATCACGGAACCAAGCTCGGCTGTGAGGAATGCGCAAACAAACTGGCGATTGAGTTTGAACACCCGTTCGACCCCAGCGCCATGATCGCGCCCTTTATCGACAAAGCGCGCGCCAAGCGCTACGCCGTACTCGGGGATGCATTATTTTTTGATTCAAACCGCAGATTCCCAAATTTAGACAAAGTACTACCGTTGCCACCAACACCCCTGCCCGCATGGAACGGGGATCGTGCTACGCTAGTCAACGCCGCCATGGGCGTCACTCCCGTGCGATTCTTCGAGGCCCCAGCATTTACCGGTGAGATGAAAATCGCGTCACGCTTTGTTGTGCCGCCACCATTTGCGCTGCATAACACGAAGACCATCACCACCGCGCCGCACGCTCCGAAGGAAGGCTACTGGCGCCCACTCGGCGCCAACCGCGAGCCCGTGCTCGACGCCGCCGGCAAGCCAATCCCACCAGGCTTGTACAAACAAGGAGAGCTCTTCGTCCAGTTCGCCATCCCGGACAGCAAGCCGGCCAAGCTCATCGACGTCAGCTGGGAATATTGGATCACCACATGGGGCGACCGCGAGGCGGTCGAGCCGAGGGCGCCCATGGATTTGATTCGTGTCGTGCCCCGGCCCCTCCCCCTGCTTAGCAGCGACGCCGATGCCATCTGCCCCAGAACCGGAACCTGGCAACCCTGGGTCCCGGCGGATCATCCTCTGGCGCAACTGATCAACCAGCACTGGCGCCAAGCCTGGGTGATCGCCGGCCAGCCCTTCCCCCAGCCCAAAACCGACTGGTGGATCGACCTTCCAAATACCAAGATCTCGTGGCACTTGATGGACGATGCACCAGTCGACATCAATCGGCACCTCACCGTACCTTAGCAGCATGCCGTCGCGGCGGTGCTGATCCACCAGCCACGCTCGACCTGCTGCATCGACGCCGCACCGCTGCTTTCCCGATAGAACAGCCAGCCCTTGACCAGCGTGAAATTGATTTATCGGAAATGGAATGCGTTATGCAAAGCAACCAAAACCTAAAAGGAAAAACAAGGAAATGGCCGGCTTTCTGCTACCGCTACGGGACATGCGCAGTTCAAATATCAGGCTTGGTTCACCATGCGTACCGCATTGACGTTACTTCTACAACTGAGCTTTGCACCCGTGATCGTTTCGCTCATTATCTGGGGATCGACAATGACCAACCCGGCCGCCCACGCGCATTTGTACGACGAAAAAATACCAATCTTTAATCCCCACATGCCCACATTCACTTGCGAACTCGAGGCAAGCCAACTGCCGCCAATTGACGCGCAAGCGGAAGCTTGGTTTTTGCAGGCGAGGGAGTTAGATTCGCCGGAAATTTTCTTCCGGGATCGCGACTACACACAGATGCTGCAATTGACACGGCAGGCCGCACAACGCCATCACTGGAAAGCGATGCTCAACCTAGCGAGCCTCTACCTTGATGGCCATGATCGTAAATATGGGCGAGCAGATGCGCTAGCGTTAGTCGAGCAAGGAATGAAACTCGGGATGCCGGCAGCATATGACCGAATGGGCACGTATTTCAGTAACGGCACTGGAGTGAAGGCTGACGCGACGCGCGCTTATGCGTTCTGGCAAAAGGCGGCGCAGATGGGCAGTTCGGCCGCCATGGGATTTCTCGGAAAAGAGCTGGACGCCGTCTATGATAGCCCCGAGAATGGCTGGTGGGCCAATAGGCCAATTGGATTGAAGATGATGAAATGCGCTCTCGGTCAGGGCGATGGCAAAGCGGCATACTACCTGTCGATGGCATATGAGAATCAACCCGGACGCGATGCGACAAATGAAGAGAAGTTGGCCGCACTTTTGGCCGTGCATCACGGTACCAGACTCGGCTGCGAAGACTGCGCAAACAAACTCTCAATTCAATTTGATCATCCCTTTGATCCGGTTGCCATGATAGTGCCCTTCATCGATAAGGCGCGTGCCGAGCGTTATTCAATATTGGGCGACGCATTGTTCTTTGATCCAAACCGCCGCTTCCCCAATCTGGACAAAGTATTACCTTTACCTCCGGCTCAACTGCCGCCATGGAACGGCGACCGGGACACATTGGTCAAGGCCGCCATGGGCGTTACCCCGGTACCGTTTCTTGAAGCGCCGACGCCGGGCGCCGCTGCTGCTAACGTCTCGCGCTTTGTCGTGCCGCCGCCATTTGCGCTGCATAACACGAAGACCACCACCACCGCGCCGAACGCTCCGAAGGAAGGCTACTGGCGCCCACTCGGCGCCAACCGCGAGCCCGTGCTCGACGCCGCCGGCAAGCCGATCCCGCCCGGCTTGTACAAACAAGGAGAACTCTTCGGCCAGTTCGCCATCCCGGACAGCAAGCCGGTCAAGCTCATCGAAGTTAGCTGGGAGTATTGGATCACTACCTGGGGCGACCGCGACGCAGTCGAACCGAGGGCGCCAAGGGACCTGATTCGAGTCGTACCCCGCCCCCTTCCGTTGCTCAGTAGGGAGCAGGACGCCATCTGCCCGAGGACCGGGACCTGGCAACCTTGGGTTCTCGCCGATCATCCCTTGGCGCAGTTGGTCAACCAGCATTGGCGGCAAGCCTGGGTGGTCGCCGGCCAACCATTCCCTCAGCCCAAGACCGACTGGTGGATCGAACTCCCCGATACCAAGCTGACATGGCATTTAATGGACGATGCGCCAGTCGACATTAACCAGCCGGTTCCCCGCCATTAAAGCAGTCAAGCCGGTAGCGCGCCGTCGCGGCGCCGCTGCACGGCTTGCGCTTGCCAGTCGTCCGGGACCACGAAGCCCCGGCGCTGCTCCACCAGCCACCCCCCCACCTGCCGCATCGACGCCACCATCACCGGCGCGGCCACTTGCGCCATCTGGTCGGCCAGCGCGGCCAATAGTTCCTGCTTGCTGAGGCCCGCGTCCGCCGGCGACTTCAACGGCGCCAGCCAGTGCAGGCGCGGCATGATGATGTAGTCGCCGTCCGGCAGCATGTGGGCCTGCGACAGCGTCATCCAGAAACCGTTGCAGTGCGGCTGCGAGATGCCGTCCACCGCCGCCGCGCCGCTGCTGTCCGGATAGAACAGCCAACCCTTGACCAGCGCCTGCGCGCGCGCCACCGGCTGCGGCAGCAGGGGCTGCGCCGCCGGGTGCAGGGCCAGCGAGAGCTGCTTGTCGAAGATCTTGCGCATCTTGGCGCCCAGCGTGTCGGCCAAGTTGGGGCCGATCAGGCCGTTGAAGCCTGCGCCCGCCGCGTCGGCGTCCAGCAGGTAGAACTTGGTGGCGAATTCGATGTGCACCAGGTCGTCGCCGTCGCGCAGCAGGAAGTCGAACTCGCCGACGGTGTCGTTGCGGTTGGCGCGCACCTGCAGGCCGTGCGCGACCAGCTTGCCGTGCTCGGCGAAGTAGAAGGCCATCAGCTTTTCGGCGTACAGGCCGAGGCGCGAGTAGTGGCGCTCGCCAAGCGCGGCTTGCAGCGGGATCGGGTCCTGCTCCAGCGCGGCCAGCCACTCGGCCGTTTCCGGCAACATCGGGCCGAGGCTGGCAATGCGGCCCTGCCAGTGCGGCGAGGCCGGGTCCAGCAGGTCCGGCGCGTCCAGCAGCCAGGCCAGCGCGCGCACGTGAGGGTTGCTCAGGTGCGGCCAGCGTTGCTCGAACAGCGATTGATAGCTCTGCGCGCCCGGCGGCGGCGTTGTCGGCGCACCGGGCAGCGGCTTAGTCACGGGCAGCCTTCGCCAGGCACAGGTCGCCCCAGGCCTTGGCCTTGTCTTCCGGCTTGCGCAGCAGGTCGTCCGGATGGTAGGTGGCGACCACCGGCAGTTCGGCGTCGCCGTAGCGCATCACCTTGCCGCGCGCGGCCGGCCCCATCATCAGGCCCTTGGCGGCGAATTGGCCGAAGGTCATGGCCATCATCGCGCCGGTCAGCGCCAGCTCGCGGTGCAGATATGGGCGGCAGGCGGTCAGTTCATCGACGGTCGCGGCGCGGTCGCTGCCGTCCGGGTTGGCCGGGCGGCATTTGACCAGGTTGGTAACGTAGACGTCTGACTCGGGCTTGAGCGAGATGGCTTTCAGCATATTGTCCAGCAGCTGGCCGGCTTCGGCGGTGATCGCTTGGTTGTCTTTTTCGTCCAGCCGCGACGGGGCGGCGGCGATGGCGATCCACGACGCGTCGGCGGCGCCGCGGCCGTTGACGGCGTTGCGGCGCGTCTCGCACAGCGTGCAGCGGGTGCAGGTGGAAACGGCGGTCCTCAAGGCCGGCCAGTCCATCGCGGCGATGGCCTCGTCGCTGACCGGCGCGGCGCGGGCCGGCGCAGGCGCGTCGTCGAACCACGAGGTCGAATCGTCTTCAGGAGCGTGCGGGGAGCTATCCGCCGGCCGCGACGGCTCAGCGGGCGGGGCCGGGCGCGCGGCCGCGTCGGCTGCGGCGGGCGGCAGCTCGGCAGGTGGCATCTTGCGCGGCGCGGCCGGCGCGGCGGGCGGCATCGCGTCAGCGTCGTGCGCCTCGACGGCGGCGACCAGACGGCCGACCGGTGGCGCCGCGTCGGCGGCGTGCGGCGGGGCGATGGCCGGATCGGGACGTGCGGCGGACTGCGCGGCGGCGGGAAGGTCAGGTCCGGCCGGCGGCATCGATGCGCCCGCGCCCTCTTCTGCCAGCTCGCCGTCAGGCGGCGGCGCCACATTGCGCAACTTCCACTGCGCGCCTACGCCCATCTCTTCCAGGAAAATAGTGCTGCGTGCCGACTGGCTCATACTTCAAACCGCATAACGATTGCGTCCTCGCGTTGCTGGTTCGCCGCCGGGTAGTAACCCTTGCGCCGGCCGATCTGTTTAAATCCGTAGCGCTCGTAAATCTCCAGCGCCCGCGTGTTCGACGGCCGCACTTCCAGCAGCACCGACCCCATGCCCAAGCCGCGCGCGCACGCCACGGCCTGGTTCAGCAACACCCGTCCCAAGCCCTGCCCCTGCCGCTCCGCCGACACCGCCACATTGAGCAGATGCGCCTCATCGACAATCGCCATCAGCAGGAAATACCCCAGCAGATCGCCATTCTGGTCGCGCAACACCCAGGCCTCGTAATTGCTGCTCAACGAATCGACGAAATTGCCCATGCTCCAGGGATGCGGATAAACGCTCGCCTCCAGCGCCAGCACGTCGCCCAGGTCGGACTGCTGCATCGGCTCGTAATTCAGTCGCGCCAGATCCCACGCCTGCTTCATGCGCCACCTTCGGCCGCCTTAGCGGCCGCCATGTCGCGGCGCTCGGCCTGCGTATAGGCGATCTTGTTGCGCAGGTACAGCGGCTGCGCATCGGCCGCCGTCACCGTCTTGCCGGCCGCGAAATCGATCGCCGCCAGTTGCGCGATCTGCGCCGCGTGCGGCATCACCGTGGCGTGACCGCCGGCCGGGAACGCCTCCGCATAAGCCGACAAGCCATTGCCGCACGCGACCGGCGTACCCTGGGGCAGCACCTCGCCCGGCGCCGACAAGGCCGGCGCCAGCATCGCCACCGGCCGGCCGCCACCGTCGAAGCGGTACTGCGCCCAATACACCTCGCCCATGCGGGCGTCGAGCACCGCCAGCACCTCGGCAGCGCCGTGCTGCTGATGGCAAGCCAGCGCCATCGCGTCCAAGGTCACCACCGGCACCACCGGCAAGCCGCCGCCGAACGCCAGCCCCTGCGCGATGCCGCAAGCGGTGCGCACGCCGGTGAACGAGCCGGGACCGGAGCCGAAGGCCACGGCATCGCAGTCTTTCAGGCCGATGCCGGCCTCGGCCAGCACCTCCTGCACCATCGGCAACACCGATTGGGAATGGGTCCGCACACCTTCGGAGACGCGGGTAATGACGGATTCGCCCCGCAGCAAGGCGCAGGAGGCGAGCTCGGAGGATGTTTCGATGGCAAGAATGATAGGCATACCGTATTTTAACCCGGCAGGCTTGCAGGCGCGACCCTGCGAGGGGATGTAGAATACGTCCGTTCGGCGCACAGCGCCTTGAGACCATAGAACCATGCACAGTTTGACCCTGAATTCCGCCAACCGCGAAGAAATCGCCGCCGCCCTCGCGGGCGAGCGCTGGATCGTCGCCTGCCTGTGCGCCGCCTGGTGCGGCACCTGCGAATCCTACCGCGCCACCTTCGAGGAGGTGGCGTCGCGCCACCCGGACAAACTGTTCGTCTGGATCGACATCGAGGACCACGCCGACGTCGTCGGCGACCTGGACGTGGAAAACTTCCCGACGCTGCTGATCCAGCACCACGAGCTGGTGGCCTTCTTCGGCACCATGCTGCCGGATCCGGGCCTGGCGCACCGCCTGGTGCTGGCGCAGTCGGCGCAAACCGACGCGGAGATACAGCAACTGATCCTCAACAGCGAAGAGCGCGCCCAGTGGCAGCGCGACTGCAACCTGCGCACCTTGATGCGCAACGCGCTGGCCTGATCCTAGCCGGCGCCGCAGCGCTGCGCGTCCTTGCCGCCGGCGATGCGCACCTTGCCACCGGCGTTGAACGACCCACCACCGCCGACCGTCAGCGCGGCCAGATGCCTTGCCTGCATGCGGATCTTCAGCGTCGACGCCACCAGGCAGGTGTCCGGCCTGGCCAGCGCGATATGCAGCACGCCGTCCTTCACCTTGGTCTCGATCAGGTCCTGCAGGTTTTCATCGGTAATCACCGTGACCATTTCGGATTTGCCGAAGTCGAGGTCAACATCGTTGGGCATATCAAGCACCACCTTGTCGAAATGGCCGGTGCCGCGGGTTTGCTCCTCAATCACGCCATTGCCTTTGATGACCTGAGGTGCCGCGCCGGCCGGCGCGATAAGAGCACAGGCGATTGTCGCCAGCACAAGAAAACGGAGGGGCGAAGCCATAATGATCCTTTTAATCTCAAAGCGATCAATATACCCACCCACCGCACGGCGGCGAACCGCCGTGCGACAGACTGCGGTTTCCGGCGACCGAAATGCAATCCTGGGCCGCTTATAGGGTCAGCGGCAGGCTGCGCAAACGCTTCCCAGTCAACTTGAAGACAGCGTTGGCGACCGCCGGCGCGAGCGGCGGCAGCGCCGGTTCGCCCATGCCTTCGGGATGCTCGGCGCTTGGCATGATGATGGTCTCCACCTCCGGCGCCTGGTTCATGCGCAGCACCGGGTAGTCGTGGAAGTTGGTCTGTTCGACCTTGCCGTCCTTGATCGTCACCTTGCCCGCCAGCGCGGCCGACAGCCCGAACACCACCGCCGATTCCACCTGCTGCGCGATGATGTTCGGATTGACGGCGATGCCGCAATCGACCGCGCACACCACGCGATGGACGCGGATATCCGCGCCGTCCACCGACACTTCCGCCACCTGCGCGACGATGGTGCCGAACGACTGGTGCAAGGCCACGCCGTGCGCGCGGCCTTCGGGCGCGGCGCCGGCCTTGGCCACCGCCGCGTTCAGCGCCGCCAGATGGCGCGGGTGCTGCAGCAGCAGGCCGCGACGGAAATCCACGCTGTCCTTGCCCGCCGCATGCGCCAGCTCGTCGATGAAGCTCTCTTTGAAAAACGCGTTGTGCGAATGTCCCACGGAACGCCAATACCCCAGCGGCACCGCGCTGTCGACGATGACGTGGCTGATGCGCTGGTTGGCGAAGTGGTACTGCATATCGAATTCGCCTTCGGCCGTGGTCTTGTCGGGGCCACCGGCAGGCAGCCCGAGATTGCGCTTGAAGAACTGGTGCGAGATCGAACCGCTGGCAGACTTGTTGTCGTAGCCGAGCACATTGCCCGCCGCGTCCAGCGTGGCGCTGAAGCGCGCCAGCGCGGCCGGGCGATACACGTCGTGCGTCGTATCCTCCTCGCGCGACCAGATCAGCTGCACCGGCTGGCCGTCGGCCTGTTTGGCGATCGCCACGGCCTGCGCCACCATGTCCACGTCCAGACGCCGTCCGAAGCCGCCGCCCAGCAGCGTCACCTCCAGCATCACGTCATCTGTCGAGACGCCGGCCACCTTGGCCGCGACCTCCACCGCGAAGCCGGGCGACTGCGTCGGCGCCCACAAATACACCTTGCCGTCCTTGACCTGCGCGGTGCAGTTGACCGGCTCCATCGCCGCATGGGCCAGGAACGGCGCGCGGTATTCGGCCTTCACGGTCCTGGCGACGCGGGCCGCCCTGCCCTCCACCGCATCCATGTCGCCGGCCTTGTAGTAGGCGTAGCCGGCTTCCGCATCCAGCCTGGCCGCGAAGTCGGCGTAGATGGCTTCAGTGGACAGGCCGGCATGCGGACCGTCGTTCCACTTGATCTCCAGCGCCGGCGCGGCCTGCCTGGCTTGCCAATACGTCTTGGCGATGACCGCGACACCAGCGCCCGCGCCGGTCTTCTCCGGCAGCGCGCTGGAGAAGTCGACCACCTTGATCACGCCCGGCATCTTCAACACCGCAGCCGCGTTGACGCTGGCGACCTTGCCGCCGATGACCGGCGACATACGCAGCGCCGCGTACAGCATGCCCGGCGGACGCGCGTCGATGCCGAACATGGCCGTGCCATTGACCTTGGGCGGCGTGTCGCGGCGCGGCTGCGGGCGGCCGATCAATTTGAATTCGGCCGGCGACTTGAGATGCACCTCGCCCGGCGCGGACTTGACGGCCAGCGCCAGCAGCTCGCCGTAAGCGCGGCGACGGCCGTCGGCATGGATCACGTGGCCGTCCTCGGTGCGGCAGTCCGCCGGCTTGGCGTTCCAGTATTGGGCCGCCGCCGCCACCAGTTGCGCGCGCGCCGTGGCGCCGGCCTCGCGCATCGGCCCCCACGCATCCTTCACGCTGGAGGACCCGCCGGTGATGATCAGCCCAAGCTCGCGCGCCACCTTCCCCACGGTCCACGACACCACCGCCTTCAGGCGGCCGGTATCGTCCGGATGAAAAGGCAGGCCATCCTTGAGCATGGCGATATTGCCGAAGATTTTATCGATGGGCGCCTGCGCGATCCGCACGCGCGACAGCGGCACGTCCAGCTCCTCGGCCACCAGCATCGGCAGCGCGGTGTGCACGCCCTGCCCCATCTCGCTGCGCGGCATGGCCACGGTCACCGTGCCGTCGGGCGCGATGGCGACCCAGCCGTTGAGCGCGACCGCGCCATCGTTCAGCGGCAGCGGATGCGATCCGTTGAGGCGCTGGCGCGCCGGCATCACGCCCCAGCCGACCACCAGCACGCCGGCCGCCGCCGCTCCGCTCAACATAAAACGACGTCGCGATATCTTCATTATTTTTGCCACCGCGTCAGCATCTCGTCGGCCGGCAGCGGACGGCTGTAGAAATAGCCCTGCGCCAGATAGCAGCCGTGGCGCAGCAGGAACGCCGCCTGCTCCTCGGTCTCCACGCCTTCCGCGATCACGGACAGGTTCATGCTCTTGCCGAGCTGGATGATCGCGATGGCGATCGCCTCGTCGTTGGCGTCGGTCGAGATATCCTTGATGAAGGAACGGTCGATCTTCAGCGTCTGCACCGGCAACTGCTTCAGGTAAGCCAGCGACGAATAGCCGGTGCCGAAATCGTCGATCGCCAGCCCAACGCCGATCGAGTGCAGGTCGTTGATGAAGACCATGGCGTCGCCGGTGTTCATGATGACCGACTCGGTCACTTCCAGCTGCAGCCGCTGCGGCTCAAGCCCGGTCTCGCGCAGGATGTCGGCCACCATGTTGACGATGCTGCCGCGCTCGAACTGCTTGGCCGACAGGTTGACAGCGATCTTCGGCACATGCAGGCCGGCCTCCTGCCAGCGCACCATCTGGCGGCAGGCCTCTTCCAGCACCCACTTGCCCAGCTGGTTGATGAAGCCCGTATCCTCGGCCAGCGGAATGAAACGGATCGGCGGGATCAGGCCCAGCTCCGGATGGTTCCAGCGCACCAGCGCCTCGACGCCGATCAACCGACCGGTGTCGATTTCCACCTGCGGCTGATAGTTGAGGAAGATCTCGTCCTTCTCGATCGAGCGGCGCAGGAAGGTCTCCAGCCGTAGGCGCTCGACGCCCTCGCCCGTCATCGAAGGCGCGTAGAAGCTGTAGCCGTTGCGGCCGCGCGCCTTGGCCTGGTACATGGCCACGTCGGCGTTACGGATCAGCATATTCAAATCGGCCGCGTCGTCCGGGAACAGGCTGATGCCGACGCTGCAGGTGACGAACAATTCGTGGCCCGCCACCATGAACGGCTGCTCGAACATCTGCACCAGCTTTTCCGCGACCTGGCTGGCGCCGTACTGGTTCTCGATATCCTCGAGCAGCACGATGAATTCGTCGCCGCCGAGGCGGGCCAGCGTATCGCCTTCGCGCAGCCGTTCCTGCAGCGCCTTGGCGACCTGCTTGAGCAGCTCGTCGCCGATGTGGTGGCCCAGCGTGTCGTTGACGTTCTTGAAGCGATCCAGGTCGATGAACAACAGCGCCAGCTGCTCGCCGTCGCGCGCGGCCCGCAACAGCGCGTGCTGCAGGCGGTCGTGGAACAGCAGGCGGTTCGGCAGCGCGGTCAGCGGATCGTGGTGCGCCAGGTGGTCCAGCTTCTCCTGCGATTCCTTGGCCTTGGTGATGTCGCTGAAGACGCCGACGTAATGGGTCGCCTCGCCGACGCTGTCGCGCACCGCGCTCACCGTCAGGTATTCCAGATACAGCTCGCCGTTCTTGCGCTGGTTCCAGATCTCGCCGCGCCAGAAGCCCGTCTCCAGCTGCTCCTGCCACATCGCCTCGTAAAACGCGTCGTCGTGGCGGCCGGAGCGCGTCAGCGTGCGGCTGCGGCCCAGCGCCTCCGCCTCCGAGTAGCCGGTGATCTGCGTGAAGGCCGGGTTGACGGCGACGATGGTGCCCTGCGCGTCCAGCACCACCACGCCGTCGGCGATGTGCTCGATCACGGTGGCCGACAGGCGCAGCTTTTCCTCCGCCTCCTTGCGCGCGGTGATGTCGGCGTAGACCCAGATGCTGCCTTCGTTCGGGCGGTTCTGGTCGAGCGCATAGCCGCTGACCATGCACCAGAACAGGCTGCCGTCCTGGCGGCGGTAGTGGCGCTCCTCGCTGAAGTATTCGCCGTGCGACAGCGTCAGGTACTGGCGCGCGCCGGCCGATTCGAAGTCGAACGAGGTCGGGAACACGATCGACGTCGAAGCGCCCGTCATCGCGCCCGGCTCGTAGCCGAACAGCTCCTCGCAGCGGCGGTTGACCGAGACGATGCTGCGGTTACGCACGAACATCACGCCGAACATCACATTGTCCAGGATCGCGCTTTGCTCGGCCAGCAGCGCCTCGATGCGCATCTCGTTGTGCTTGCGCTGGCTGATGTCGGAGATGATGCCGTCCACCCACGGCGCGTTGCCCTCGCCGTCGTGCGGCTGCGGCTGGCCGTTCTCGGCCACCCAGCGCTCGGTGCCGGTGGAATCGACGATGCGGTATTCGACTTCGTACGGCTGGCCGTCGCGGATCGCCTGGGTCACGGTGCGGCGCTGCTTCTTGCGGTCTTCCGGCGCGATCAGATTGGTCCAGGCATGCGTGGTGCTGCGCATGAACTGCGCCGCCGGATAGCCGGAGATGTCCTCGATGGCGTCGGAGACGAAGTCGATCGGGCCGTCGGGACGGAAGCGGAACACCGCGCCCGGCACCTGCGTGACGATGGTGCGGAAGCGTTCCTCGCGCTGGCCGATGTCCTCGAACAGGCGCTTGATCGCGACCCGCATCTGCTCCAGCTGCGCGGCCAGGCGGCCCAGCTCGTCGCTGCCGCGCAGGTCGAGGCGGGTTTCGAAGTCGCCGCGCGAGAGGCGGTCGGAGAAGCGCATCAGCTTGCGCAGCGGCTTGATCAGCCGCGAATTGAGGAACAGCACGATCAGCAGCAGCGACACGGTCAGCTGCGCCGCCAGCACGAAGACGTAGGACACCTGCTTCTTGCTCAGCTCCAGCTGGCTGCGGGCGTCGTCCATCTCGACCATGATGCGGCCAATGCGCTCGCCGCGCACCAGGATCTCGCGCTCGGCGCGAAACACGTTGCCGGCCGCCAGGCGCGGCGAATGGACGTGGATAAACTGGGTGTCGGCCTGGCCGACCACCTGCACCTGCAGCACCGACTGGTCGCGCATCACCGACTCGACCAGCGAATGGGCCGACTCGGCGTTCATGTTCCACAGCGATTCCTGCATGCCCAGCGCCAGGATGTCGGCATTGCGCTGCAGCGATTCGTTGAGCGCGACGCGCGCCGACTGCTGCTCGTGCACGCCGATCAGCAGATAGCTGCCGATGATGGCCGGAATCACCAGCCCGCCGAAGACAACCAGCAGCAGCGCTCCGTAGATGGACAGACCGTACAGCGCGCTCAGGCGGGCGCGGAGTTTATGATAAATAGTGCTAGTCATGCACCGGCACAGCGTAGTGGGATATTTGCATCATCGATGTGAGGGTTGTTACTGGATGGAATTATGCACGTAAACATGCGCGAAAAGTCACAGCGCCAGCAAAAAACCCCAAGGCACGCTATGATCGCGACTCTTTTTCCCACACATAGGAATTCCCATGACCACCTTCTCCATGTACTCCGCCTCGATTCCTGTGTTCAAGCAGATCCTCAACAGCCTGCACGCCATCCTGGAAAAGGCCGAAGCCCACGCCGCCGAGAAGAAAATCGAACCGGCCGCGCTGCTGCAATTCCGCCTGTTCCCGGACATGCTGCCGTTCACCCGCCAGATCCAGATCGCCTGCGACTTCGCCAAGGGCGCGGCTGCACGCCTGGGCGGCCTGGAAGTGCCGTCGTACGAGGACACCGAAATGACCTTCGCCGAACTGAAAGCGCGCATCGTCAAGACGCTGGCGTACATCGACTCGGTGCCGCAGGCGTCGATCGAAGGCAGCGAAGAGCGCGCCATCACCACCGGCAGCGGCGAGAAGACCAAGCATTTCACCGGCCAGACCTACCTGTTCCACTACGCCATCCCGCACTTCTTCTTCCACGCCACCACCGCCTACGACATCCTGCGCCACAACGGCCTGGACATCGGCAAGAAGAACTTCATCGGCAGCTACTAACCCGGACTTACGTATTCCGGCGCGGGTAACCCTGCGCCAGAATACGCTGCCACACCAGCTCCTTCTGCTCGGCGCCCATGGAGACCCAGTGCGCCACCTCCACCACCGTGCGGCCGCAGCCGCGGCAGATGTCGTCGAACGTGGTCGAACACACCGCCACGCAGGGCGTGTCCGGCCGAACCGGCAAATCCCCCATCATTTCACCTGCATCAGCTTGTCCCAGCCGTCGTGGCCGAGGGCGCGCAGGGTTTCGATGTTTTTTTCGAAGATGTCGGACGCGTCCGGGAACGCCTCGACCGCGCGCTCGATGCTGTCCTCGCGCAGCAGGTGCAGCGTCGGGTACGGCGAGCGGTTGGTGTAGTTGTCGATATCGTTCTTGTGCGTGTCGGCAAACTGGTAGTCCGGGTGGAAACTGGCGACCTGCAGCTCGCCGTCCAGCTCCAGCTCCTCCAGCGCGGCGTCGGCCACGTCGAGAAACTCGTTGTAGTCCTCGAAATCGGTGAGCACGTTCGGATGGATCAGCATGGTCGTATCGACCTTCTCCGGATCGGCGTCGGCCAGGTACTGCAGCTCCTCCATCAGCTTTTCCAGCAGGGCTTCCGGCGTGTCGGCGTCGCAGACCACGTAGCGGATCTGCTGCTTGACGTGGACGGCTTTGGCGAACGGGCACAGGTTCAGGCCGATCACGGCCTTTTCCACCCAGGTGACGGTCTCGGCGACGACCGCGTCGCGGTCGATGGCGGGGCTACTCATATTGCGATTCCTCAGATGATGACTACTAAAAACAGGATTGTACGCACTCTTTTGAGATAGCTCATACTTCAGTGATTTTGCTGGCATCTTAGTCTTATTTACGTGGAAATCTTACTTAAAAGAATTAGTCATCTGCTTGACATATTCCTTGACTCGACCGGACGACCTTCGTACACTCCCCCTTTATTCATAGTCCTTCCGGTGTTTCACATCGGCAACAATGGAAAACTATGCAAGCACGAATCTCCCACACAGCAGTTGTAGCAGCCCTGCTGGCGCTCCTGGCGCCGGCCGTGTCCCAGGCCCACGACGAAGCGCCGGGCCTACCGCCCTCGACCGCTCCGCTGTCCGCCCTGCCCAAATCCCCCGCCTTAGACGTCTCCTCCCTGAAAATCGCCAAAGCCGCCAAACCGGCCGAGGAAGATGCTTTTCATGAAAAAGACGTCTGGGGCCGCATCCGCAGCGGCTATGCCATTCCGGATATTAATAACGAGCTGGTCGGCAAACATGTGAACTGGTACGCCACCCGCCCCGACTACATCGCCCGCACCACCGCGCGCGCCTCGCGCTACCTGTTCCACGTCGTCACCGAGCTGGAGAAGCGCGGCATGCCGACCGAGCTGGCGCTGCTGCCGTTCATCGAATCGGCGTTCAACCCGCAAGCCCTGTCGAGCGCCAACGCGGCCGGCATGTGGCAATTCGTGCCCGGCACCGGACGCGACTTCAACCTCAAGCAGGACGCCTTCAAGGATGAGCGTCGCGGCATCCTGGCCTCGACCGACGCCGCGCTGACCTACCTGCAGCGCCTGTACGACATGTTCGGCGACTGGCAACTGGCGCTGGCCGCCTACAACTGGGGCGAAGGCTCGGTGCAGCGCGCCATCAAGAAAAACCAGTCGCTGGGCAAGCCGACCGACTTCGAAAGCCTGGCCGACCTGATGCCGGCCGAAACCCGCAACTACGTGCCCAAGCTGCAGGCGGTCAAGAACATCATCGCCAATCCGGCCCAGTTCGGCCTGAACCTGCCGGTGGTCGACAACACCCCCTACTTCACCGCCGTCGACAAGACCAGCGACATCGACCTGACCATCGCCGCCCACCTGGCCGAGCTGTCGGTCGACGACTTCAAGGCGCTGAACCCGCAATTCAAGCGCCCGGTCATCACCGGCGACGAGCAGACCAAGATCCTGCTGCCGAAGGAAAACGCCGAGAAGTTCCACCTGAACCTGGCGCAATGGGGCAAGGAACTGTCGACCTGGACCACGCACAAGATCACCACCGCGCGCGAAAGCATCGGTACCTTGGCGTCGCGCTTCCACACCACGCCGGAAGTGATCCGCCAGGCCAACAACATCCCGCAGAAATCCATGCTCAAGGCCGGCTCCACCATCCTGGTGCCGCGCATCTCGACCTCGGCCAACGTCGACATCGCCCCGGAAGTGGCCGACAACGCCACCATGGCCTTCGAAGCCGAGCGCGCCGCCGCCAGCGGCAAATCGGCCAGGGGCTACAAGCTGGCCAAGAGCAACGGCAAGGCGGAGAAATCCCCGGTCGCGCTGGTCAAGGCGCGCGTGCCGCGCAATGCGGCGCACAAATCGCGTCATAAAAACGACAACTAAGGCCTGCCCGGCCCGGCCCGCCACAGCGCGGGCCGGGTTGCGGCGGCGATCAGAGGTTGCAGTCGTGGCTGACACGTCCTACAATCTCGGTCTTGCGTGTCAGGCAATAGCTTCACACTAAAAAAACAACCTCACTGATGCGTCGCCAGCCAGCTCCTGCAAGGGCCAGCCAGGGCGCGCAGTTGCAATCGGAGTCCCTATGGCGTTCTTGCAAGGCAAAAAAATCCTCATCACTGGTTTGTTGTCGAACCGTTCCATCGCTTACGGTATCGCCAAGGCTTGCCATCGCGAAGGCGCCGAACTGGCGTTCACCTACGTCGGCGAACGCTTCAAGGACCGCATCACCGAATTCGCCGCCGAATTCGACAGCAAGCTGGTATTTGATTGCGACGTCGGCAGCGACGAACAGATCGCCGCGCTGTTCGCCGACCTGGGCCAGAGTTGGACCCAGCTGGACGGCCTGGTCCACGCGATCGGCTTCGCGCCGCGCGAAGCCATCGCCGGCGAGTTCCTGGACGGCCTGACCCGCGAAAACTTCCGCATCGCCCACGACATCTCGGCCTACAGCTTCCCGGCGATGGCCAAGGCCGCGCTGCCGCTGCTGAAAGAAGGCTCGTCGCTGCTGACGCTGTCGTACTTGGGCGCGGTGCGCGCCATCCCTTACTACAACACGATGGGCTTGGCCAAGGCGTCGCTGGAAGCGTCGGTACGCTACCTGGCGGAAAACCTGGGCAAGCTGGGCATCCGCGCCAACGGCATCTCGGCCGGTCCGATCAAGACCCTGGCCGCATCGGGCATCAAGGACTTCGGCAAGCTGCTGGGCTTCGCCTCGTCGCACGCCCCGCTGCGCCGCAACGTCACCATCGACGAAGTCGGCAACACGGCAGCGTTCATGCTGTCGGACCTGGCCTCGGGCATCACCGGCGAAATCACCTACGTCGACGGCGGTTTCTCGCACGTCATGGGCCTGAACGCGGAAGACTACACCTAAGCCCTCGCCGCTTCGCCCCACGCAAAACGCCCTCAATGCAGGGCGTTTTGTTTTTCCGCAGCCATGGTTTAACTGACAGCAATTACCAAATCGACTATAGTTGAGCGCCGACCGGCAGGTGGTGGATACTTGGAAACTGGAGCGTTGCATGGTTTTTTTTGAAGGCGTTGTACGTGCTGTTTCTCTATTGTTCGCCTTATCTAGTCCGCTGCTGGCAGCAAATGCTGAGGAAATGAGCACGCATCCCATGGGCGTGCATTTTAATTTCGAGTTTGATAGCGCCAGGATTGTCAGCATGGCGGTCAGCAGCGGCGATTTCGACGAGGCCAGATTTGCCGACTTCTGTACCTGGCCCGACGCCAAGGCGCTGCGAAAAAAAATGCGTTTGAAGGATTGCGACGCGCTGTTAGTCCATTTGAAAAGTCTGCGGAAAAGCAAGAAGACCGTGGCCGCCGCAGAACTGGTGACGAGCGAATTGAGCAAGCCAGCCAACGGCAGGTACGCTCCGCTCGCGGCGGAAGTGACGCGTCAGATAAGAGAATATATCCCGTCGGGATTCAGTGCCAACCTCAATGTGCACTTCATCTTCGGCAGCCACTCCGGTGGCTTCGCGTTCGATGATGTGCCCGACGACGTGTACGTCAATCTGGCGCGGTTTTCCGATGCCACGACCCAGGAGTTGGCGGAAACAGTTGCGCATGAGCTGTTCCACGCGGTTCAGACGCATGTCATGAAGCCTGAGTCCTTGCCGAAGACGTCCGGCCCGGCTGCCACGACGGGCCGCGTTTGGCTCAATCATTTGCTGGCCAATTTGGCGCAGGAAGGCACGGCGGAACTATTTACCCATCCGATAGCGGACCGGGCGACAACTCCTTATTCAAGCCGCAGGAAACTCGGCATCGAACGCAATACTTCGCGCATTCACAGCCTGGTTCAAATGTTTGAAACGCTGGGATGGCGACTTTTGTATGTGCCGCCGAACGACGAAGACGCCTATGACCAGATCTACGGTTTAATGTTTTATACCGATTTCGATGAAACGGCGTATGACCTCGGCTGGCTGATGGCGAGCACGATTGCGACCAAGGATGGCAAAATGGCGATTTTCGAGCTCCTCAAACAGGAACCGAAAAACTTCCTGCTGCGCTATCAGGCAATTGCGCGGGCCGACGGGAAGTTGCCGGTTTTCAGTGACGAGTTCATGCGGGCAGTTGCAGCGATCTAGCCACTTCGGGGGCGCCTTGGCGCGGCGTGAGCGCGCCGAACGGAATTGACCTATACAGCCTGAGCCAACTACTGTATAGTGTCGCCTGTGCGCTGCAACATAGCAGTCGCCTGAATTACTTAGCAGCTACGCAAGCCTCAGCGCATCATCCTGATGTCGCTATAAAGCCCTCCCGCCTTTGGTGTCGCACCTGACACCGTCCCGGCGCAAAGCTTTTGTGCCGAAATTTCTTTCGATTTTGATTGAGTCATTTCGTTTTGGTAGGCGTTGCTATTTCGCGTGCGGTGTTGTCCGCGCGCTGCTTTTTACGAAAGAAAAGAATGACATTTGAAGCACTTGGTCTCAACACGTCCATCATCAAAGCCCTGACCGACGCCGGCTACACCGCGCCGACCCCAGTTCAGCAGCAGGCCATCCCTGCCGCGATCGCAGGCAAGGACTTGTTGGTTTCCTCGCAAACCGGTTCCGGCAAGACTGCAGCGTTCATGCTGCCGTCGCTGCACCGTTTGTCCGAGATCGACCCGGCAGCCGCCGGCAAGACTCCAAATCAAGAAATGCAAGCCGCCCGTGCGCGCGGCGAGCGTCCACGTTTTAAAGCTGCTCAGCCAAAGATGCTGGTGTTGACCCCAACCCGCGAACTGGCCCTGCAAGTGACCTCCAATACCGACAAGTACAGCGTCAACCTGCGTCGTCTGAAAGCAGTGTCGATCCTGGGCGGTATGCCTTACCCTAAGCAGATGCAACTGCTGGCCAAGAATCCTGAGATCCTGGTCGCCACCCCTGGCCGCCTGATCGACCACATGGAATCGGGCAAGATCGATTTCTCGCAACTGGAAATCCTGGTGCTGGACGAAGCCGACCGCATGCTGGACATGGGTTTCATCGACGACATCGAAAAGATCGTCGAAGCGACCCCGTCGACCCGCCAGACCATGCTGTTCTCGGCCACGCTGGACGGCGTGGTCGGCAACATGGCGCGCCGCATCACCAAGGATCCGCAAGTGATCCAGATCCTGAGCGCCGCCAACAAGCATGAAAACATCACCCAGCGCGTGCACTTCGTCGACGACCTGTCGCACAAGAACCGCCTGCTGGACCACCTGCTGCGCGACGATTCGCTGGACCAGGCCGTTGTGTTCACCGCCACCAAGCGTGACGCCGACACCATCGCCGACCGTCTGAACATCGCCGGTTTCTCGGCAGCCGCTTTGCACGGCGACATGCATCAGGGCGCGCGCAACCGCACCCTGGACAGCCTGCGCCGCGGCCAGGTCAAGATCCTGATCGCCACCGACGTTGCCGCCCGCGGCATCGACGTGCCGACGATCACCCACGTGTTCAACTACGACCTGCCGAAGTTCCCTGAGGACTACGTCCACCGCATCGGCCGCACCGGCCGTGCCGGCCGCAACGGCCTGGCGATCTCGCTGGTGAACCACGCTGAAGGCATGAACGTCAAGCGCATCGAACGCTTCACCAAGCAGCTGATTCCGGTGAACGTGATCGAAGGCTACGAGCCGAAGAAAACCGCCTCGGCGGCACGCTCGACCTCGCGTCCAGGCGGCTGGAAACCGGGCGACAACCGCACCGGCGCCAAGCCATCGGGCCAGCGTTCGTTCAGCAAGCCAGGCAGCGCACCGCGCAGCGAAGGCGGCGGCTACAAGGGCAGCAACCCGCGCAGCACCGACGGCGCACGCCGCAGCTACGGCGACCGTTAATCATCGCTGAGCATTAAATAGAAACGGCCACCAGAGCGATCTGGTGGCCGTTTTTTATTGTGCGGCCGGTCGGCGCACCGCGCGCACCTTGCCGCTGCCGCCGCCACCGCAATAGAACAGGCTGGCGCCGTCGGATTCGAGGCCGCTGACGGCGGTGCCGGCCGGCATTTCCAGCCGCTCCAGCACGGCGCCGCTTTGCGGATCGATGCGGCGGAGGTCGCTGTCGTCGCCTTCCCAGGTGCCATGCCACAGCTGGCCGTCGACCCAGGTCACGCCGGTGACGAAGCGGTTGGAATCGATACTGCGGATCAGCGCGCCGGTCTCCGGATCGATCTGGTGGATCTTGCGCGCGCGGTGCTCGCCCACCCACAGGCTGCCTTCGGCCCACGCCATGCCCGAGTCGCCACCGTCGCCCGGCGCGGGGATCGAGGCGACGATCTTGCCATCGGCCGGGTCGATCTTGTCGATGCGCTGCGCGGCGATCTGGTACAGATACTTGCCGTCGAAGGCGGTGCCTGCGTCGCAGGCGCAGTCCAGCGCGCGGGTCGGCTTGCCGCTGGCGGGATCGAAGGCGATCAGTTTGTCGCCGGTGGCGGCCCAGACGCGCTCGCCATCATGCGTGACGCCGGCGATCTTACTCGCGCCGTCGAACGGCCCATATTCACGCACGATGTCTGCCGTGCTGACTTTTTCCTTGCTCATCATCGTCTCCTTGGTTGGCGCCTCGGATCGGCGCCGCATGACCACTTTATGGGATCGTCAGCGCGGCGGGGAGTAACAAGATTGTCGTGTATCCGGCCAGCGGCGGCGCCAGCCAGCGCCGCGTGCGCGCCTGGCCGATCGCGCGCGCGCGCCCTGCCGCCTCCAGCTCGGCCAGCGCGCGCTGGATGGTGCGCTGGCTGTCGCCCAGGGCCATCGCCAGAGCCGAGGTCGACCACGCGGCACCGTCGGACAGCAGCGCCAGCAGCGAAGCCTGATCGCCGTCTATCGGCGGCGCCAGCACCACCACCTCGCGCCCATCGAGCGGCCGCAGCGCGAAGCCGCGCGCGGTGGCGTCGATCCGCGCCATGCCGGCGGCCAGCGCGCGCAGGCGGCCGATCTCGACGCGCAAACGGACGCGGTGCGTCTCATCCGGCTGCTGCGTGCGAAAGGCGCCGGCGATCAAGGCCTCGCGGCCGATATCGCCCGGCCAGGCCTCGGCCAACGCGCGCGCCAACGCAAACAGGATCGGCCGGCGCGCCAGCGACAACCAGGCATCGCCGATGCGCAAGCCATGGCGGCACCCATCGAGCACCAGCGCGCCGGACTCCAGCAGCGCGGCGACGTCATCGAGCCGCAGCGCCAGTTCGTCGCCGCCCCGCAGACGCCGAGCGGCTGGGCGGTCAAGCGCGGCCTGCGCCTCTTCCACTTCGCCCAGCAGGTTGGGCACGCCGGCGCGCTGCGCCGCCTGATGCGCGCGCGAGAACGCCGCGCGCGCCTGCTCGACATGCAACGAGCGCAGCGCCAGCTCGCCAGCGGCCAGCTCGGCGACCGCCGCCAAGGCCGGCGGCAGGCTGCGTCCGTTGAGTTGCTCCAGCGTCGCCTCGGCCTCGTCCAGCCGTCCGAGCAGCAGCAACCGCCGCGCCGCGATCAGCCTGGCCTGCAGCGCATTCGCCTGATCGGCGTGGGATTCGAGCGTGGCCAACGCCGCAGCCAGCATGCGCGGCGAAGCGCCGAAGTCGCGCACGGCCAACGCCACCTCGGCCTCGGCGACGACACAACGTGCGCGCGACAATTCCTCGTGCGCGCCGAAGCCGCGCGCCGCCCGCCGCAACAGCTCGCGGGCACGCGGATGCTCGCCCAACTGCGCCATCGCGATGCCGCGCAACGCCAGCGCCGGCGGATCGTCGCGCAGCGCGACCAGCTTCAGCGCGCCTAACGCATCGCCAGCAGCGAGCGCGCGTGCAGATACCGCAATCAGCGAGTCCATGTCGGGCCGGAACGGCCTTCGCCGAGAAGGAAATATCGCACCGCTGGCACCTCGTGTAAATCAACAGGCAATACTGGCACAAACGTGCCAATTCAGCAATTGAATGAGCGCAGCCCCATTGAATTAACATTCTCGCCCTGCGAAGCTATATATTTGCACTCTTGCACAATAATCCCCGTCGCGAGCCGTCTTCAATCGCATGACACCGCCATACAACACAGCTAAAAAAGACGATGACATCACCGCGACCGTGTTGCGGGAGCGTTCGAAGTTGGGGAACTTCATCCGCCGCCGCGTCGCCGACCAGACCGACGCCGACGATATCCTGCAGGACGTCTTCTACGAATTCACCCAGGCCTACCGCCTGCCCGAGCCGATCGAGCAGGTGAGCGCCTGGTTGTTCCGCGTCGCCCGCAACCGCATCATCGACCGCTTCCGCAAGAAGAAGGAAGTGGCGCTCGACGACATGGCCGGCGCCGACGAGGACGACAGCGATTACCGCCTCGACCTGATGCTGCCCTCGCTCGACGCCGGCCCGGAAGCGGCCTACACCCGCTCGGTGCTGCTGGAGGAACTGCAGCTGGCGCTCGACGAACTGCCCGACAATCAGCGCGAAGTCTTCATCGCCCACGAACTCGACGGTGCGAGCTTCAAGGAGATGGCCGAACAGACCGGCCTCTCGATCAACACCCTATTGGCGCGCAAACGCTACGCGGTCCTGTACCTGCGCCAGCGCCTGCAAACGCTGTACGACGACGAATAAAATTGAAAGGAGTAACAAAATGCGTAAAGAAATGAGCTACAAGAAAATGAAACTGATGAAGGGGCTGATGCTGCTGGCCGGCGCCGCCGTGCTCGGGGCGATGGTAATGTGGCTGTGGAACTGGGTCATGCCCAGCCTGCTCACCGGCGCCATGACCATCGATTATTGGCGCGCGCTCGGTTTGCTGCTACTGTGCCGCATTCTGTTCGGCGGCTTCCGCGGTCACGGCCACCACAGCTGGCAGGAAAAACGCGAGCACTGGCAGCGCTGGCAGGCCATGACGCCAGAGGAGCGCCAGCAGTTCCACAAACAACGCGCCGCCAACTGGTGCCGTCCAGCCAACAGCGAGGAAAAAAAAGATGACTAAAGCACCGGCGGTCCCCTTCAGCCCCTACCAAAAAATCGTGGTGGCGATGCTGGCCTTCCTGCAGTTCGCCGTCATCCTGGATTTCATGCTGATGTCGCCATTGGGCGCCGTCATCATGCCGGCCCTGAACATCGGCCCCAGCCAGTTCGGCCTGGTGGTCTCGGCCTACGCCTTCAGCGCCGGCGCGTCCGGCCTGCTGACGGCCGGCTTCGCCGACCGCTTCGACCGCAAGAAGCTGCTGCTGTTCTTCTACACCGGCTTCATCCTCGGCACCGTCTGGTGCGGCATGGCGCAGTCGTTCGAGAGCCTGCTGGCCGCGCGCATCGTCACCGGCCTGTTCGGCGGCGTGATCGGCTCGATGGTGCTGGCCATCTCGACCGACCTGTTCCCGCCGCAGATGCGCGGCCGCGTCATGGGCCTGATCCAGACCGCCTTCGCCGCCAGCCAGGTGCTGGGCATCCCGGCCGGCATCTACCTGTCGAACCAGTGGAACTGGCATGTGCCGTTCATGGCGATGGCCGCCTTCGGCCTGGCCGGCGGCCTGCTGGTGGCGTGGAAGATGCAGCCGGTCGACGCCCACCTCGGCAAGCCGCAGGAGCACAGTCCGTTCATGCACCTGTACCACACGGTGACGGAAAGGCGCTACCTGCTGGCCTTCGCCGTCACCGCGCTGCTGACCACGGGCGGCTTCATGCTGATGCCGTTCAGCAGCGCCTACATCGTCAACAACATGGGCATCGACCTGCACCACTTGCCGACGGTGTACCTGATCACCGGCGTGTGCACCATCTTCATGGGCCCGCTGATCGGCAAGGCCGCCGACGCCTTCGGCAAGTTCCGCGTGTTCCTGTTCGGCACCGCGCTGTCGATCGTGATGGTGTTGGTGTACACCCACCTCGGCCGCGTTCCGCTGGCAGCGCTGGTGCTGGTCAATGCCTTGATGTTCGTCGGGATCTTCTCGCGCATGATTCCGTTCCAGGCGCTGTCGTCGACGGTGCCGGTGCAGACCCAGCGCGGCTCGTACAACGCCATCAGCGCCTCGATCCAGCAGCTGGCCGGCGGCCTGGCGTCGGTGGCCTCCGGCCACATCGTCACGCAGGCGGCCGACGGCAGGCTGCAGCACTTCGATACCGTCGGTTACGTGGTGGTGGCGACCTCGCTGGTGGCCGTGGCGCTGGTGTGGCTGCTGCAGCGGGGCGTGGCCGCTCCGACGCCGGCGCCGCACGCGGCGACCTGATGCATTCACTCTCTTTCTTTCTAGATAGTTTCGGTATCAAATTGTTTCCAGTTGTCAAGGAAATCCAATTTAGTTTCCATACGGCATTATTTTCACTTATAATATTTGCAGTAGATACCCACAAACCACTAGATCAGAAAGGGAGTAGTGCATGAACTCCAGAAATATGGATGCAGCCTGTTTGCGGGCCTTGCGCCGTCGCGGCCACTCGGATTCCGCCATCGCGGCGATGAGCCCGGAGGAAGCGTTTTGTGAATACTGCGCCTACCACGGCATCATGAACCTCTCCCCGGGCACCCTCGAAATGCTCGACAAGCTGCGCGGCGACGCCGCCAGATAAAAAAAAGCCACCTGGATCGCTCCGGTGGCTTTTTTCATGATCAGACGTGCAGATTAACGATAGAACGCCTCGACTTTACCCTTCAGCTTGATCAGCATCGGGTTGCCTTTGCGGTCCAGACTCTTGGTCGACGAGACCTTGATCCAGCCTTCGCTGATGCAGTATTCATCCACATCCATGCGTTCTTTGTCGTTAAACTTGATGCCGACGTCGTGTTCGAACACGGCGGCGACGTGGAATTTGCTGCGCGGATCGATCGACAGATGATCCGGCAGCGGTGGGCGTTGAGTAGTATCGTTCATCCCATAATTATATCAGCTGGTTTTGAAGATCAGCTGCGCCACGCGCTGTAATTTTGGATACACCATCGGCACCGTCAGCATGGTGCTGCCGATGGCCATCAGCAGCAGCGCGGTGAAGGTCTCGCTGGTGATGATCTGCTTGTCGAGCAGGATGTTGGCGAAAATGATCATGATCAGCGCCTTGGTCTGCAGCAGCCAGCCGATGATGGACGCCTCGCCCGGGCCCCACTTCAGGATCTTGCCGGCGATGTGCACTCCCGCCAGCTTGCCGCTGACCGACGCCAGCAGCAGCACCGCCGCCGCCACGAACACGGCCGAACCGCCCATCGCCCAGTTGGTGCGCAGCCCGGTGCTGAGGAAGAACACCGGCATGATGGCCATCAGCACATTGGCGCGCATGAAATCCATCTTCTCCTGGTTGAACCACTCGGCATCCATCACCGCGCCGGCCAGGAAGGCGCCGACCATGAAGTGCAGGCCGGCCCAGTCGGCCGCAAAGGCGCAGATCGCCAGCCAGATGAAGGAGATGTACCAGCGGTCGCGCTCCTCCAGCCGCACCATCATCATGCGGAACAGCTTGGTCGCCACCGAGAACGCCAGCAGGAAGCCCAGCTGGCGGCCGACGCGGTCCCAGTCCAGCAGGATCGCCGCCAGCACGCCCCAGATCGCGATATCGTCGACGCTGGCGTAGCGCAGGATGCGCTGGCCGATCGGTTGGCGCAGGATTTCCAGTTTTTCCATCAGCAGGATCAGGATCGGCAGCGCGGTCACGGCGCAGGCCATGCCGACTCCCAGCACGAATTGCCAGTCATGCGCCTTCGGTCCCATCCAGCCGGCGTAGCCGACCAGGCCCAGCGCGGCGACGCAGCCGAACAGCAGCGGCGTGCCCAAAGCCAGGCCGGCGGTGATGGCGCTTTCGCGGCGGTGTTCCCAGGCTTTTTTCAAGTCCAGCTCGATGCCGGCGATCATCACGAAGATCATCACCGCCCACCACGCAATGCCGTTCAGCGACTGCACCACCTGCGGATTGAAGACGAAACTATAGTACTCCGGGAAGGCGCGGCCCATGATGCCCGGGCCCAGCAGGATGCCGGCGATGATCTGCACCACCACCAGCGGCGCGTAGTAATCCGTGTGGCCGAAACGCCAGATCAGGTAAGGCACGCTGAAAATGATCAGCATCGCGATCAGGAAGATCTCGGTGGTCCCCATGTGCATGAATGTCTCCGTAATTTTTTGTAGTTTAAGTAAAGACGATTTTAACGTGCTTATCAAGCAGGCCACAATTGGAAACAATATCCATATTACGTAACGGTATGTAATTGCGTTGGCACGTTGTAAAAAATTAACAACTAAGGCAAATAAGATACACTAATACTTGAGTTATCAAGTATGATTCAACAATCAATCAAGGAGAACCCATGGATAACGATAACACCCCCGTCAGCGCCAGCCTGGAATTCACGCTGCGCCTGGCCCGCGCGCAAGCGACGCTGGTGCGCCGGCTCGACCAGGTGCTGGGCGGCTACCACGGCATCAGCTTCAGCGACTTCATGCTGCTGCACTACCTGGCGCGCGCGCCGGGTGGCAGGCTGCGCCGCGTCGACCTGGCCGAGCGCCAGGGCCTGACCGCCTCCGGCGTCACCCGCACCCTGCTGCCGCTGGAAAAAATCGGCCTGGTCGAGCGCCAGCAGGATCCACGCGACGCCCGCGTCGCCTACGCCGCCATCACCGCCACCGGCCGCGAGCTGCTCAACAACGCCGTCGTCGTCGCCGACCAGATCAGCAAGGACCTGCTGCGCAGCTGCCCGCCGGCGCAGTTCGACGACTTGAGCAAGGCGCTCGGGCTGATCGCCGGCATGAACGCCTCCAACTCCTGAGGACCATCATGGCCGATCCGACACTGCAACGCGCGGCACTGAAGCGCGACCCGAACTTCAAATGGCTGTTGCGCGGCGGGGTGATCTCGATGCTGGGCGACCAGCTCACGATGATCGCCCTGCCCTGGCTGGTGCTCAAGCTCACCGGCGACACGCTGGCGCTCGGCCTGGTGATCGCGCTGATGAGCATTCCGCGCGCAGTGTTCATCCTGATCGGCGGCGCGCTGGTGGACCGCCACTCGCCCAAGCGGGTGCTCATGCTCAGCAAGTACGCCAACGCCGTGCTGCTCGCGCTGCTCACGCTGCTGGTGCTGAACGGCCACGGCACGACCACGGTGACGCTGTCCGAATCGCTGTCGTTGACGGTCGCGCTGACGCCGCACCTGACGCTGATGCTGATCTATGCGCTGGCCTTCGGCATCGGCCTGGCGCAGGCGTTCGGCATCCCGTCCGGCACCTCGATCATGCCGCAGGCGATCGCCCCCGAACATCTGCAGGCGGCCAACGGCGTGTTGATGGGATTGCGCCAGTTGTCGATGCTGGTCGGCCCGCTGCTCGCGGCGGGACTGCTGGCGATTGCCGGCAACGGCGCCGGCGTGGTGGCCGACGCGCGCGGCCTCGCCTTCGCCTTCGGCTTCGACTGCGCCAGCTTCCTGCTGTCGGCGTGGACGCTGTCCCGCGTCACCATCTTGCTGAAGGCGCAGGAGGCCGCGCCGCAAACATCGGTCATGCGCTCCGTCGGCGAAGGCTTGCTGATGGTGTGGAACGACGTGCCGATGCGGACCTGCTTCATCTACTGGGGCACGGTCTCGCTGTTCATCGGCGGCGCGATGCAGGTGGCGATCCCGGTGCTGGCCAGCGAGCTGCATGGCGCCACGACGCTCGGCCTGATGATGGGCGCCAACGGCGCCGGCACGCTGCTCGGCATGGCCGCCGCCGCGACGCTCGGCAAGCGCCTGCGCTTCGCCAGCTTCGGCGCCATGCTGCTGCTGATCGACGGCGTCGCCGGCCTGCTCTTGATGCCTCTCGGCGCGGTGCACGCGGCATGGCAGGCGGCCGTGCTGATGTTGTGCATCGGCGTGCTGTCCGGCTTCATGCAGATCAACGTGTTCACCTGGCTGCAGCGCCGCGTGCCGCCGCAGATGATGGGCCGCGCCATGAGCATCTTCATGTTCATCTTCATGGGACTGGCGCCGTTGTCGGCGGCCGCCACCGGCTGGTTGCTGACGACGATCACGCTATCGCAATTGTTCGTCGGCGGTGGCATCATACTGGTGGCGTTTGCGGCGGCGGCGTTTGCGTTCACGCCGATACGCGGCATCACCTCGCAACCGCAATAAGGACTCGTGCATGGAAACCAAATGGCTGGAAGACTTCATCTCGCTGGTCGAGACCAATAATTTCAGCCGCTCGGCGGCGCTGCGGCACGTCACGCAGCCCGCCTTTTCGCGCCGCATCCAGTCGCTGGAAAACTGGCTCGGCACCGACCTGGTCGACCGCACCTCCTACCCCACGCGCCTGACGCCGGCCGGCATCGTCTTCTACGAGCAGGCGCTGGAGATGCTGGCGCAGATCAACGGCGCGCGCGACATGCTGCGCTCCAAGCGCGCCGCCGCGCAGACCAGCATCGACCTCGCCGTGCCGCACACGCTGTCGCTGACCTTCGTGCCGAAATGGCTGACCGGATTGGAGCGCGACTTCGCGCCGATCAGCAGCCGCCTGATGGCGCTCAACGTGCACGACGCGGTGCTGCAGCTGGTCGAAGGCGGCTGCGACCTGCTGCTGTGCTACCACCACCCGCGCCAGCCGGTGCAGCTCGATCCGGGCCGCTACGACATGCTGGTGCTGGGGCGCGAATCGCTGCGCGCCTATGCGCGCTGCGACAAAAACAAGGTGCCGGAATTCACGCTGCCGGGCACGAAAAGATCGCCGCTGCCGTTTTTATCGTACACCAACAACGCCTACCTGGGCCGCATGGTGGAGCTGATCCTGACCGACACCAAAACTCCGCTGCACCTGGATCCGCGCTACGAAACCGACATGGCCGAAGGCCTGAAGATGATGGCGCTGGAGGGACGCGGCATCGCCTTCCTGCCCGAATCGGCGGTGACGCGGGAGCTCAAGCAAAAGCAGCTGGCGCGCGCCGACGGCGGCCGCGCCGACTGGGAAATCGAAATGGAAATCCGCCTCTATCGCGAACGCCCATCGGCGCACCGGCGCGGCAAGGCCATCGTCGAACGACTGTGGGAGTTCCTGGTATCCGAAAGATAACTATGCGTTTTTTGCATAGCCGAATGCGCAGACGGCATTGGCCCGTTTAAAGCCTCCCATCCTATGATTCGTGCCACTCGAATCCACGGAGCTTTAAGCATGACCACCGCACACGCACTGCCTTCCTACCTCAATCCCGAAGACCTCGGCCCATGGGGCGTCTACCTGCAGCAGATAGACCGCGTCACCCCGCACCTGGGCAGTCTGTCGCGCTGGGTCGAAACGCTGAAGCGCCCGAAGCGCATCCTCACCGTCGACGTGCCGATCGAGCGCGATGACGGCTCGATCGCCCACTATGAAGGCTACCGCGTTCAGCACAATATGTCGCGCGGCCCGGGCAAAGGCGGCGTGCGCTTCCACCAGGACGTGACCCTGTCCGAAGTGATGGCCCTGTCGGCGTGGATGACGGTGAAGAACGCGGCGGTGAACGTGCCGTACGGCGGCGCCAAGGGCGGCATCCGCGTCGATCCGAAGACGCTGTCGCGCGGCGAGCTGCAACGTCTGACGCGCCGCTACACCAGCGAAATCTCGCTGATCATCGGCCCGAACAAGGACATCCCGGCGCCGGACGTCAACACCAACGAACAAGTGATGGCGTGGATGATGGACTCCTACGCCATGATCGAAGGTAACCTGTCGACCGGCGTCGTCACCGGCAAGCCGATCTCGCTGGGCGGCTCGCTGGGCCGCCGCGAAGCGACCGGCCGCGGCGTGTTCGTGGTGGGCCGCGAAGCCGCCGCCAAGCGCGGTGTGGCGATCGAAGGCGCACGTGTCGCCATCCAGGGCTTCGGCAATGTCGGCGGCGTGGCCGCGACCATGTTCGCCGATGCGGGCTCCAAGGTCATCGCGGTGCAGGACCACACCGGCACAGTGGTCCACCAGGGCGGCCTGGATGTGGCGCGCCTTCACCACCACGTGGCCGAAACGGGCAGCGTCGCCGGCTTCCCCGGCGCAGAAGCCTTCCTCGACCGCGACGCCTTCTGGGGCATCGAATCGGACATCCTGATTCCGGCCGCGCTGGAACAGCAGATCACCGCCGCCAACGCGCCGCGCATCCGCACCAAGATCATCCTGGAAGGCGCCAACGGCCCGACCACGCCGGAAGCGGACGACATCCTCACCGACAAGGACGTGCTGATCGTTCCCGACGTGCTCGCCAACGCGGGCGGCGTAACCGTGTCATACTTCGAATGGGTGCAGGATTTCTCCAGCTTCTTCTGGAGCGAAGATGAAATTAATGCACGACTGACCCGCATCATGCAGGACGCATTCAATGCAGTATGGACCGTAGCGCAGGAAAAGAAAGTCACGCTGCGTACCGCCACCTTCATCCTCGCTTGCACCCGAGTGCTGCAAGCGCGCGAGGTGCGCGGACTCTATCCATGATCCACTGAATCCCCAGCAGTTTGCGCCCGTACCGGCTTAGTCCAGTGCGGGCGTTTTTCGCATTACAAGGACACTAATTTAAATGAGCACCATTGAACAAAAGGCATTGGCCTACCACCGTACCGGCAAGGCCGGCAAGATCGCCATCGAAGTGACCAAGAGCGTCGGCACGCAGGAAGACCTGGCGCTGGCGTATTCGCCCGGCGTCGCCGCGCCGTGCGTGGAGATCCAGCGCGAACCGGCCAAGGCCTACGAATACACCGCCAAGGGCAACCTGGTCGGCGTCATCACCAACGGCAGCGCGGTGCTTGGCCTGGGCAATATCGGCGCACTGGCCGGCAAGCCGGTCATGGAAGGCAAAGTCGTACTGTTTAAAAAATTCGCCGGCATCGACGCCTTCGACATCGAGATCGACGAGAGCGATCCCGACAAGCTGGTCGACATCATCGCCGCGCTGCACCCGACCTTCGGCGGCATCAACCTGGAAGACATCAAGGCGCCGGAGTGCTTCTACATCGAACGCAAGCTGCGCGAGCGTTTGTCGATCCCGGTGTTCCACGACGACCAGCACGGCACCGCCATCGTGGTCGGCGCCGGCATGCTGAACGCGCTGGAAATGACCGGCCGCGACATCGCCACCGCGAAGATCGTCTGCTCCGGCGCCGGCGCGGCGGCCATCGCCTGCCTGGAACTGCTGGTGGACCTGGGCGCGGAACGCAGGAACATCTTCGTCTGCGACAGCAAGGGCGTGCTGTCGACGACGCGCGCGCTGGACGGCGAAAAAGCCGCATGGGCGCAGGATACTTCGGCGCTGACCTTGTCGGACGTGATGGACGGCGCCGACGTCTTCCTCGGCGTCTCGGGACCGGGCGTGCTGTCGCAGGCCGACATCGTGCGCATGAAGGCGCAGCCGATCGTCTTCACGCTGGCCAATCCGGAGCCTGAGCTGCGTCCCGAACTGGTGCGCGAAGTGGCGCCGGACGCGATCATCGCCACCGGCCGTTCGGACTATCCGAACCAGATCAACAACGCGCTGTGCTTCCCCTACCTGTTCCGCGCGGCGCTCGACAGCGGCGCCTACACGATCAACCAGGAAATGAAGCGCGCCTGCGTGGTGGCGCTGGCCGACATGGCGCGCAGCGATGCGCGCTTCGGCAAGGACTATGTGGTACCGGGCCTGCTGGATCCGCGCCTGCTGAAAGGCGTCACGCCGAAGATCGCCACCGCCGCCTGGCGCAGCGGCGTCGCCCGCAAGGAGCTGATCGAGCTGGAATACGCGGAAGACCTGGGCGACCTGGCCGAATCGCTGATTTAAACCGATGGGGTCAGTGTGCGGTAGTCCGGTATTCATGGACATCCCAATAGGGGACAATATGCCCCGGAAGGATAGCCATGAAAAAGAAACAACTACGATCGAAGCGGGAGATTACGCCTGCCTCTGCTCCATCGACATCTAAGGCTCGCGCCACGTTCACCGATGATTTCAAACGGAAGGCGGTCGCGAGAATGCGTGTCGAGGGTCAGAGCGCTACTGATCTGGCAGACGAGCTGGGAATCAGGCGCAACATGCTCTACAAGTGGGCTGAAAAGATCGACAAGCAAGCCCCAGGGACGCCACTTCGTTCCCCTGGGCGGCCTGTTATAGATGAACTGAGCGAAGTTGAACAACTGCGCCGCGATCTGGCCCGAGCCCAAGAGGAGCTGGCCATTCTAAAAAAGTTCGATGCGTACTTAACTCGCCTAAAGAAGTGAAGTACGCATTCATCGACAAGCACCGCAGCGATTTCCCAGTCAAAGCATTGTGCCGTGAACTCGATATCAGCCGCAGCGTGTACTACGCTTCGAAGAAGGCCAAGCCGAGCTTGCGTAGCCAGGAAGACCTTGCCATGCGCGCTGAGATCGTCAGGATCAACACCTTGCATCGCTGGGCTCCGGGAACGGTGAAGATGTGGCATCTGCTGCGGGCAGAAGGCTTTCAATGCGGTAAACACCGCGTCAGAAGGCTGCGTAAGCTGGAGAACATTCAGACGACCCGAATCAAGAGATTCCGTGCTATTGAAGCGAAGGAGCGTGTGCAGCCACCGGCGCCTGACCTGGTGAAACGGGGCTTTAAGGTCGATGCGCCAAACACCATTTGGGTCGGGGACATGACGGCGCTGCGTACCAAGGCGGGATGGCTTCATCTGGCCATCGTGCTGGACTTATATGCGCGGCGCGTCGTGGGGTGGTCGTTGAATACGACACAGGCTACAACACTGCCGATGGCGGCGTTTAACATGGCCCTGGCGCAGCGCAAACCTGATGCCGGCCTGATCTTCCACAGCGACCGGGGAACGGTCTACGCATCGCATGATTACCGTGATTTGTTGCATGCGCATGGCGTTCTACCCAGTATGAGCCGTAAAGGAAACTGCTACGACACTCAGTTTATGATGAGCTTTGGACGCCTGCCGAATTTGACCCGTGCTACGATTGGCTGAATGCCTTTGCGTTGACCTGTCGATTCGCCAGCGCGTTCCCCGAGCGTTGTCGGGCCTGGTCTGGGTGACCTAATAGGAGCTTTGAACTTTCCACCGTGAGTGTCCTGTCCAGCGACTAGGATTGGCAATGCGCCCATTTCGACAGGGAGCACAAAATGCATAAACAAGCGGTGCGGCGCGAAATAATCTTGGGTGTAGACACCCATCTAGACCTACACGTTGGTGCGGTCATCGACGGGACAGGCAAACTACTAGGAACCTTGGCCACGGCAACAACTGCCGGAGGATATCAACAACTGATAGCATGGGCTCGCTCACTGGGGCTGCTTCATCGCGCTGGCGTAGAAGGAACCGGAACCTATGGAGCCGGCCTTGCTCGCGCTTTGCGCGAGCAAGGAATAGAAGTGCTAGAAGTGAATCGCCCCGATCGCAGTAAACGGCGTTTAGTCGGGAAATCTGATCCAATTGATGCGGAAAGCGCGGCACGTTCAGTCCTTTCCGGCCAAGCGACAGCGATCCCCAAATCTCATGACGGCGTAGCAGAAGCGCTACGTACAATTTCGGTCGCCCGGCGTAGTGCGGTTAAAGCAAAGACCCAAGCGATCAACCAACTGAGGGCCATATTGGTAAGTGCTCCAGAAGAAATTCGAGGTCGCCTTTGGCAGATCAAGGCTGAGCACTGTGTCGCTAATTGTGCCGACCTTCGTCAGCTCGGCACCACAACGCATTTAGTCGCATTGACCGCCACGTTACGTCTGCTGGCGAAGCGTTGGCTAATGCTGAAGGCCGAACTCAAGGAGCTCGACGCAGAATTGGAACAGCTTACGCTTAAGTTTGCACCAAATCTTCGTGAGCAATTCGGCGTCGGTCCTTTAACAGCAGCAACGCTGATCGTCGCTGCTGGCGATAATCCTGAACGGTTACGCAGCGAGGCAGCGCTTGCGGCGCTGTGCGGCGTGAATCCCTTGCAGGCATCATCTGGCAAGACTTCCCGTCACCGACTAAATCGAGGTGGCAACCGCCAAGCCAACAACGCATTGTGGACGATCGCTCTCGTACGAATGCGCAGTGAGCCACGAACCCGCGCTTACGTAGAGAAAAGAACGAACGAAGGATTGTCGAATAAGGAAATCCATCGCTGCGTTAGCCGGTACATCGCCAGGGAACTGTACCCGCATATCTTGGCCGATCTGAAGGCAGCGGGAAATAACGTGTTGACATAGGAGCGTCAACGCTGTCGCGGAAAGTTTCTTTTCGAACCTGAAGAACGAAGTAATGCACGATCGATTGTTTGCTTCCAGGGACGAAGCGAAGGCGGCGGTCAGCAACTACATCGAGATGTATTACAATCGGCAGCGGTTACATCAAACCTTGGGTTACCAAACGCCCGTCGCTGCCGAAGCGGCATTTTGGTGTACCTAAATAACTTGTCCAGAATATCCGGACCACCTCAGTGCCGACATTCGGACACGAGCTCTACCGTAATGCACGCATTACGGTAGAGTTCGTGTCCGAATGTCGGCACTGACCCCATCTTATTATTTGCGGCGCCCGAAGATGCGGCGCGGCGCGATCGGAAGATCCGCCACCAGCACCGTATTGGCCAGCGCCTGCTGGTCAGTTTCGCGGATCTTCGCGCCCGGCGCCAGCACGCGTTCGATCACCTGCGCGTGCACGCCGATATGCCTCAGGAACTCCACCGCGCTGGGCGTGCCGGCGTCGCGCTGCACTTCCAGCGCCTGCCGCACAATGAACTCCAGCGAACACCAGCCGGACGTATCGGACGTATGCGGCGGGTTCTGCCGCCTGTCTTGATCTGGACTCATGTCGTACCTCTCGCGAACAGAGCAAAGTAAGCGACTATTCTAGCCCAAGATGGCCAGCCGACCCGCACCGCATGTGCCTGCACCACTTGCGCCTTGCTAGCCGTTGGCGACGCGGCGCACTTCCTCAACATCCTGCGCCGGCGCCGCAAGCTGCCTGCGCTGGCGTCCACGCAAGCCCGTCACGCTGGCGCCGCGCTGCTCCAGCTTGAACACGTCCACCACCTGCGCCAGACTGCTGGCCTGATCCCGCAGCTCCTGCGCCGCCGCAGCAGCCTGCTCGACCAGCGCGGTGTTCTGCTGCGTCATGCCGTCCATCTGGCCGATGGCGTCGTTGACCTGCTCGATGCCGGCCGTCTGCTCCATGCTGGCGCCGCTGATCTCGCCCATGATCTCAGTGACGCGCTTCACGCTCGCCACCACCTCGTGCATGGTGTCGCCGGCCTGCTGCACCAGCTCCGACCCCGTGCCGACCTTCTGCACCGAATCGTCGATCAACGCCTTGATCTCCTTGGCCGCAGCGGCCGAGCGTTGCGCCAGGTTGCGCACCTCGGTCGCGACCACCGCGAAGCCGCGCCCCTGCTCGCCGGCGCGCGCAGCTTCGACCGCCGCGTTCAAGGCCAGGATATTGGTCTGGAAGGCGATGCCGTCGATGACGGAAATAATGTCCACGATCTTCTTCGACGACGCGTTAATCGACGCCATCGTCACCGTGACCTGCTCCATCACCTGACCGCCCTGCTGCGACACCTCCGACGCCGACAGCGCCAGCGTGTTGGCCTGCATCGCATTGGCCGCGTTCTGGCGCACGGTCGACGTCAACTCTTCCATCGCGCTCGCCACCTTCTCCAGCGAGGCCGACTGATGCTCGGTGCGCGACGACAGGTCGCGGTTGCCGGAGGCGATGTCCGACGACGCCGTCGAGATCATGTCCGTCCCCTGGCGCACCTGGCCGACGATGGACGACAGGCTGTCGCGCATCGCGGCGATGGCGTGCAGCAGGCTGTGTTTGTCGTCGGCATCCACCTTGACGGCAACGGACAGATCGCCCTCGGCGATCTTGTTGGCGATATCGGCCGCATACGCCGGCTCGCCGCCCAGCTGCTTGAGCAGCAGGCGCGTATTGATCCACGCGATCAGCACACTGACCGCGAGCGACAGCACCGCCTGCAGCACGATCCACAATTGCGCATCGGCGGCATGCGCGTCGGCGCCGATGCGGGCCGCGGCGCTTTCCGCCTCCGTGGCCGCAAGCACCTTTGCGATGTCGGCGACGATCTGCCGGCGCAGCGGACTGCACTCGTTGACCAGGAACGCGGCGAAGCCCTCCATGTCGCCGCGCTCGCGCAGCTGGCGCGGGCGCTTGAGCTCCTCGCCCATCTTCAGCAAGCCGACACGGACCTTGTCGAAATCGGCGCTGCCCTGGAAGGCCGGCGTCATCTTCTCCAGCGCGGCGAGGTAGATGGCCTTCTGCTCGTCGACCAGCGCCAGCTCCCTGGTCGCCTGCGCGTTATCCGCGAAGATGTAGGCGTTGCGCGCCGCGATGCCGCTCTGGTCCAGCGCCTCGCGCGCCACGTACAGCGGCTCCAGCTTGGCGGCCGCCTGCTGCTGCTGCGCGTGAAAGCCGTCGGTGATCGACGCCATGCGCACCACCGCGAACGTCGCCAGGATCAGCATCAACGCGGTCAGCGTGCCGAAGCTCAGCGCCAGCTGAGTGCCAATCTTTAACTTTTTGAACGATTCCATCATAGCTTCCTGTGGGTTGAGACGCACGCCAACGGCGACGCTCATGCGCCGCTGGCTGATCAAATGGGGAATGTCGCATCCAAGCGCCCGGCGGAATGGAAGACGGGCGCTTTTAACTATTCGTTATAAGAATTATGCATCAGACGATTCCCAAAATAAACAACTTTGTCATGGACAAATGCAGACAGACCAGCGGACGACCGCCTCTATTTACGCCGAGTTTGATGTCGATTAAATCACATTGACAAATAATCCATACCATAGGCCTGCTTCACAATAATTATTCATTGTTTGTCTTTGCTCAAATGAAAGGTGCTTAAAATGAATCCTGCTATGAGGAAACTCAAAACATCCCGGCGCCAATTCGGCCAGGGGATGACCGAATACATCGTCATCGTCGCGTTGATCGCGGTCGCGGCGATCGCCGTGTACCAGCTGTTCGGCGCCACCGTGCGTAACCAGACGGCAGCGATTGCCATGGAGGTCTCCGGCAAGAACGGCAGCGAGGCAATCACCAAGGCTGGCGCCGCCGCTACCAAGGCCGAGTCCGCCGCGAAGGACGCCACGAAGAACAGCCTGTCCAGCTATGGCGACCAGGCGACCACCGGCAAGCAAGACTGATTGTCCCTGTCCTTGCAATCGATACGCCTACCATGAACGCCGGCTCCCCACTCCAGATGCCAGCCCCGAATCGCGCCAGACACCGGCAGCGGGGCCAGGCGCTCATCTACGGGATATTCGTCCTGCTGGGCGGCCTCGCCGCCCTGATGTTTCTGTTCAACGTAGGCCAGCTTACCAGCGAAAAAGCAAAGCTGGTCAACACCGCCGACGCGGTCGCCTACAGCGCCGGCGTCATGCATGCCCGCGCACTCAATTTCGACGCCTACACCAACCGCGCCCTGATGGCGAACGAGGTGATGATTGCCCAGGCGGTGAGCATCGCCTCCTGGACCGCGCATGTGGTCGAGCATACCCAGAATGTTCCACCGTTGAACTGTTATACCTATTACTCGGTGCCGGTCGCACTCGCGCTGACGCAGTACATTCCCGCCTGTTATCTGCTCAGCGTGTACGGCGCCGACGTCACCGCCGAGGGCGTGGACAAGGCCGTGCAGGCAGCGGCCAAGGCGACGGTCGAGCTGTCCGAAGCCGCCAAGGGCATCCTGAAAGGCGCGCAGGCCAACATGGCCGCGACGTTTCTGCCGGCCCGCGCCACCTTGATGCAGCAAGTCGCGGACGCCAATTACGCCGGCGCTGGCGAGGCGCACGTCGACACCATCGCCCTCACCGACAACTTCGTGGCCTTCGAAGGCGAGGCCTTCATCCGCGCCTACTCGGCAACGGAGCGCGGCCGTTTCAAGAACGCAGTGGTGCAGTCTGCGCATCGCGATGCCTTCATCAAGCAACGCTCCTGGACCTCCGCCAACAACGCGCCCTGCATCCTCGGGAACAAAGCGGCGTTCCGCCGCCGTGGCGGCACCGAGCTGGTGGATTTCGACGAATGGAAAGCGATGGATACCGCATCGCTCCACCTCTGGACATGGCATACGCACGGCCTGCTGCATCCGCCAAGCTGCGACGATCTTGAAATGCCGCTCGGCTATGCCACCCAGGCGGCGGTCAGCGGTGCTCCGGACGATGGCGACGCCAGCTACGGCAACTCGCGGGAGGACAACCCAGACGCCAGCAGCGCCGCCAGCGGCACCGACTGGCACTACAGCGGCCTGCCCACGTTTTATGATATCTCCCTGCCGGCGCAAGCCTACACCGCCACCGAGCCCAACCCGCGCTTGAAATTCGCGATCCGGCTTACGCGTTCCATGGACCAGCTCAACACTTCCGATGGAACTTCACCCGTCAAGCCCAGCGGCAGGCTGGCCATCATCGGCGGCAAACCGGCGCACGACGTGCTGGCGGCCGTGGCCACCTCGGAAGTCTTTTTCGAACGTCCGGCGGCACGCGAGGACGGCAAATCTGAACTCGCCAGCTTGTTCAATCCGTACTGGCAGGTACGCCTCATTTCCACTTCAGCGGCGGATATGGCAACCGCCATGGCGCTTGAGGGACCGCGATGAACACGCGCCTCCACATCAACGGCCGCGTTCAATCACTGGCCGCTGCGGCGTTACGCGGCGTGCTGCTGGTGCTCTGCAGCCACACCCTGCCCTGCCACGCGACCACCGCCGCCGAGACCGCGTTACGCCAGGCGCCCATGCCGCATCAAAGCCTGCGCGCCGGCGGCGCCATGGCCCGCGTGCATTTCGCCAGCCTGCACGGTTTCCTCAATGGCACATCGGGCGACGCGGCGCAACTGGCTGAGCTACATGCGCAGGTGCGGGACTGCGTCCGCAGCCGCAGCGCGGCCGGCCTTCCCTCGCGGCCGCCGCAGGCATGGCCCGAACACGCGACCAGCATGCGCAGCGACACCTACGCCGCCGCCAACAGGACTATCCACTACAGTGCGGTGCTGGACTATGCAGTGAACCCGCTCGATTGCAGCCTGCTCGAGACGCAGATCCACACCGCCACCCTGTTTTCGCGCAACGGCGAATGCAATGTGGATCTGCGTGCGCAGACCGCGCACGGCAATTGCGACGCCACCGGGCATGCCAGCGCGCCGTCCCCGGTGCGCCGGCCGTTTCCCTCCGCTGCGGAAATCGCCGCCATCAACACTGCCGCCGCGACCAATCCGGCAATGGCGGCGCTGGCCAAGGCCATCGCGCAGCACCCGCCCGTCGGCACGGGCGAAAGCAAGACCATCGCCGGGCTGGTCTGCGATGTCTGGCCCCACCCGCAGGATCCCGACGGCAAGCAATGCATGTCGCGCGGCGGCTCGTTTACCGCGTTCAACGTCACGGGCGACCTGAAACAATCGGGAATGGTGCTGGAGACGACATCGAAGCGAGGCATCGACATGGTGGCGACCAGGGCCGAACTGGACGCATCGGTCAGCGCCGACGTATTCGTCCCGTATCGCGCCGGCGGCTTTCGTATCCTCGGCAAGGAGTCGCGGCCATGATGCGCTCGCCGCTGCTCACGCGGCCGGGCCGGCGCGGCCAGGCGCTGACCGAATTCCTGGTGCTGGCCGCCGCCCTGGTGCCGCTGTTCCTGTTGCTGCCGCTGATCGCGAAATACCAGGATGTGGCCGGCCAGGTGCAAATGGCCAGCCGCTATGTGACGTTTGAGGCCATGACCCGCAACGACGCCCAGAGTAGTTGGAAGACGCCGGCCGAACTGGCGGGCGACGTGCGGCGCCGCTTCTTCGGCAACGCCGACGCCCCCATCAAGACCGGCGATGTCGCCGGCAATTTCATGGCGCATCAAAACCTGTTCTGGCGCCGGCCCGACGGCACGCCGCTCATCGCCGATTTCGACAGCGATGTCGCGGTGAGTTTCGGCCCGGATCACCAGCCCGACCATGACCATGGCTTCACCACCGCCGCCGACGGCGACCCGTTCAACGGCATCGCCTCGGCGGCGGTCGGCATCAACACGGCGGACAAGCTCGGGCTGGCCAGTCGCGGCATTTACACCGGCAATGTCGTGGTCCGTCTGGCCAAGTTGCCCGCTGAACTGAAGGCATATCAGCCATTCGACAGCATCAACCTCGACATCGGCCGCCACACCAGCGTCGCCATCGACGGCTGGTCCGCACGCAGCGCCGCGCAGACGCAGTCGCGCATCGATAGCGGCGTGCTCGTTCCCGCCACCAAACTGCGGGCGATCGCTGCGGTCGTCAACGGCAGCATCAGCCTGGTCGAGGTTGGGCAGATTCATGGCCCCAAGCTGGGCGAGCTGGACTTTTGGCAGGACACCGTCCCCGAGGACCGGCTCAAATAGGGACATCTCACAACTTGAAACAGGAGACGGCCATGGCAAGCAGGCCTGCAAGAAAAATTTACGCCGCACTGGCGGCGCTGCAACTGTGCTGCGGCTGCGCGCTGGCAGCCGACGTGGCATGGCCAACGCTTGCCATTCCCGAAGGCGTGCAGTCTTTTCCCATCGACGGCGACCTGGCAGTCAACGGACTGGCGCTGCGCATGCGCGGCATCGCGTCGCATGCGCCTCCCGCCACAGTCGCCGCAGCGTTCCGCGCGGCGTTGGCGCCGCCGCTGGTCGAGACCACGCATCAGGGCGCCCAGGTTCTGGGCAAGGCCCTCGGCCAGTTCTACCTGACGGTGCAGCTGGAACCGGCGGGCGCCGGCACGCGCGGCATTATCGCCGTGACCCGGCCGGGCGCCCCGGCGCCCGGCAGGCTGGACGCCAAGCCATCGTTGCGGTACACGCCCACCTGGGTACCCGCCGGCTCCGCGCTCGTTAGCCGCACCAACACCGTGGACGGGCAACGGCGCGCCGAATCGCTCGCGCTAAACAACAACCTGAGCGTCGAACTGAATGTCGCTCACCTCAAGCGGACCTTGTCCGCGCAAGGCTATGCGCTGATGCAGACGGCCTCGCGGCAGCGGCACGACTCCGGAACGACGCTGTTTTTCAAGCGCCAGGGCGCGGAAACCGTCGCCGTCGTGTACCGCACTCCCGACGGGAAATCGTCCATCGTGCTCAATACCGTCACCGAACTGGAGCGCACAAAATGACCCATCGCAGACGCCGGCAACACGGCCAATCCAGCATGGAGTTCGTCATCGTATGCGCCGCGCTTGCCATAGCATTGGGGGTAGGCATGTCCGATGGCAGCGTCCTCAAGGGCCTGCTCGACGCCTTCAAGACCGCATATCAAGACTTTAGCTACGCCTTATCACTCCCGGGTTAAATCATGAAAATCCCACTGTCCGCATTATTCAAAGCCAACAAGACATGGGCGGTGCTCGGCGTTGCGCTCGCCATCGGCTTATTGGCGGCCTTCGCCACGCGACGCTTCCTGAACACCCAAGTGGCGGAGATCGAGGCACGCAACAAGCATCAAACGGTGGGCGTTGTTGTCGCCAAAACCGACCTCGCGCCGAATACTGTCGTCACCAGCAACAACCTGGCGGTGCGCAAAATCCCGGTCGAGTACGCGCACTCGGGCGCGGTGCCGCCCGCCGACTTCGACCGCATCGATGGCCATCCCATCGCGTTCGAGGTGAAGGCCGGCGAAATGATCATGTGGAGCCAGATGGCCGGCAAGCGGGCGCCGACCTTCTCCGCGCGACTGGCAAGAGGACAGCGCGCCATCACGGTCGCGGTGGACGAGATCAATTCCATTTCCGGCATGCTCGAGCCTGGCGACTTCATCGACCTGATGTTGACCCTGGACCGCAACGGCAGAAAAATCGTCGTGCCGCTGCTGCGCAGCGTGCCGGTCATCGCCACGGGCCAGCGCTCGGTGGACGACCCGAAGAGCGGCGAACGCACACAGTTCGCCACCGTCACCCTGGACACCACGCCGGAACAGGCCCGCAACCTCATCGCCGCGCGCGAGGCCGGCAAACTGACCGCCTTGCTGATGAATCCCAACGACAAGCTCGCCACGCGCAACGCCGGCGACGACCTCAGCGCTCTGTACGAGACGCGGCCCGGCACCCCCGTTGCACGCCCAGGGGTGCCCGTCCTGTATGGCGGCAGCGGCGCCAGATTCCCGCCCGAGGCGCTGCACCTGAGCCGCCACCGGCCGGACCGAAGTCCCGGCACGCCCCCTGACCTGTAGCACGCGCTCGTCGCGACAGCACGCGGCGGATACCCACGTCCGTTTCCTGGATCACGTCTCATGAAAAACCACCTTCGCAACTGCCTGCTCGGCCTGGCCATCGGCATCGGACTGTGCGCCCCTGGGGCGCGCGCAAGCGCCGTGCCCGATCCGGCCCCGGCGGCATCCCATGCCGCGCCGCGCTACGCACCCATCCGGAAACAGGAAGATCCCGAGCCGGCGCCGGAGCTCGAACTGTTCGCCGGCGAATCGCGCGTGTTCGCCACGCCGGGCGTGGCGCGCATCGCGGTGGGCAACGGCCAGGTCATCACCGCGAGCGCGCTCGACGACAAGGATGTGATCATCTTCGCCAATGGCGCGGGCAGCTCCACGCTGTTCGTCTGGAACCAGGACGGGCGCTTCCAGCGGGTGAAGGTCACCGTGCTGCCGGTCGATATCGGCCGCTATGCGCGCGACATCGCCGGCTTCCTGGCGACGATCCCGAAAGCCAAGGCCTCGGTGGTCGGCGACAAGGTGGTGGTCGAAGGCGACGAACTGTCCGACGCCGACCGCGACAAGGTCGCCGAGCTGGCCAAGCGTTATCCGCAGATCGTCAATTTCACCAGCCCCATCGGCTGGGAACAAATGGTGATGATGGACGTGAAGGTGGTTGAATTCCCGAAAACCGAACTGCGCGAGCTGGGCCTCAAATGGAGCGCCACCGGCGGTGCGGCGGTGGGCGCCATCTGGGCCCCGTCCAGCCGGGGCGACACCGGCGGCTACGCCATCTCGGTGCGCACCGGCGACAGCAACGCGCCGCCGATCACCGCGCCGGGCGCCGGCGCCGGCGGCCTGGTGCCCCTGCCCTCCGCCCTGACCGTGCTCAGTGCCGTCAATCTGGGATTGAATGCGCAGTTGCTGGCGCTGGAGCAGCAAGGCACGGCCAGCGTGCTGGCCGAGCCGCAGCTGTCCACCCGCAGCGGCTACAAGGCGAGCTTTCTCGCCGGCGGCGAAATCCCCTATTCGGTCGCGTCGATCAACGGCGTCACAGTGCAGTTCAAGCCCTACGGCGTCAAGCTGGACATCGAACCCAAGGTGGGCAGCAACGGCGTGATCCGCGCCATCGTCGAATCCGAGGTCAGTTCCATCGATGCGTCGCTCTCCACCGCCAATGGCCCGGCGCTGCTGACCCGGCGCACCCGGACCGAATTCAACGTCCGCCAGGGCGAGACCATCGTGTTGTCGGGCCTGTTACAACGCAATACCAGCACGGACGTCGACAAAGTCCCGCTGCTCGGCGACATCCCGATATTGGGCGCGCTGTTCCGCTCCAAGCGCTTCCAGAACAAGGAAACCGAACTCGTCGTCTTCGTCACGCCCAGCATCGTCGATAGCCACAGCGCCGGGCTGAGCGACCGCACCCGCCGCGCCACCGAGCGGCTGGAACAGCATTTGGGCGGCCCGCCCCATCTGAGCAATCCCCTGCAACCGGGCGCCGACGCCGCGCGCTTCAACCAGGCGCCGCCGGCGCAGTAAGCGAGGTCACCATGTTCCAGGTTGAAATTCTCCATGCGGACGGCGGCGGCAAGCTGGTCAACGTGCCCGACGATTGCATGGTGGGCAGCAAAACCAGCAACGATATCTGGCTCGACAGCTGGCGCGTGGCCAAGGAACATGCACGGCTGATCAGGACGCCGTCCGGCGTGCTGGTGGAAGACCTGGGCTCGTACATCGGCACCAGCGTCAACGGCGTGCGCATCGTGAGCCAGCATGGACCGCTGGCGCCGGGCGACATCGTCGCCATCGGCCCGTATAAATTACAGGTGCCGGAGCAGCCGCTCGCCGCGCAAGCCGTCCAGGCCGCCGCGCCGCATTCCCGTTCCAGCAGCGCGCCGGCGCGCAACCAGCGCGCGACGGCGGAGATCCACGCCTCGCGCCTGGCGGCCGAGCATGCGCAGCACGCCGTGCAACAAGCGGCGGCGGGCGACGACGCCGGCGCCGACGCTGCGGCCGCGTCCGCGGCCGAAGGCTATCCCCTCATCCTCGCGCCGCGCGCGCGCCAGCAGCTGGAATTCGAATGGCGCCGGCGCCTGCACACCATCCTGCTCGAAACGATGGACCTGCGCCGCCACGACGTCTCGAAGATGAGCGATGAACAATTGCGCAGCGAGACGCAGCGCTATATCGCCGACATCATGCGCGAACAGCGCGCCGCGATCCCCAGCGAACTCGATGACGCGCTGCTGGCCAAGCAGGTGCTGGATGAAGCCGTGGGCCTGGGACCGCTGGAGGAACTGCTCGCCGACGCCAGCGTCACCGAGATCATGGTCAACCAGTTCGACAAGATCTACATCGAACGCAGCGGACGGCTGGAAAAACACCCGCTGACCTTCACCAGCGACCGGGCCGTGCTGGGCGTCATTGAGCGCATCGTCGCGCCGCTGGGGAGGCGCATCGACGAATCCTCGCCCATGGTCGACGCCCGCTTGAAAGACGGTTCGCGCGTCAACGCCATCATCCCGCCGCTGGCGCTGAAAGGGCCGGCGCTGACCATCCGCAAATTCGCCCGCTACAAGATGACGGCGGCCGACCTGGTGGCGCTCGGCGCCATGAGCGAGGCCATGGCCGACTTCCTGGAGCTGTGCGTCGCCTCGCGCAAGAACATCGTGGTCTCCGGCGGCACCGGGTCCGGCAAGACCACGCTGCTCAACATCCTGTCCAACTTCATCCCCGCCGGCGAACGCATCATCACCGTCGAGGACGCGGCTGAATTGCAACTGCACCACGAGCACTGGATCAGCCTGGAGTCGCGCCCCGCCAACGTCGAGGGCAAGGGCGCGGTCGCCATCCGCGAACTGGTGAAAAACACCCTGCGCATGCGGCCGGACCGCATCGTCGTCGGCGAATGCCGTGGCGGCGAGGCGCTCGACATGCTGCAGGCGATGAACACCGGACACGACGGCTCGCTGACGACGCTGCACGCCAACAGCCCGAGAGATGCGCTGGCCCGTCTCGAAACGATGGTGCTGATGGCCGGCATGGAACTACCGCTGTCGGCCATCCGCGACCAGGTCGCTTCCGCCATCCAGCTGATCGTGCAGCAGACCCGCTTCGCCTGCGGCACCCGCCTCGTCACCAGCATCACCGAAGTGACCGGCATGGAGAGCGGGAAATTTCAAATGCAGGAAATTTTCCGCTTCGTCAGCCGGGGCTACGCCGGTGCCGCTGGCGACACCGCGATCCAGGGCTACTTCAGCGGCTGCGGCATGGTGCCGAGTTTTTACGAGGCACTGCACGCGGCCGGCGCCGCGCTGGACATGAACATTTTCAAGGAAGGAGCGTCCTCGTGAACCCCGCCCAGATGCTGTCCGCCGTCACGGTCATCGCGGCGCTGGCAGCGGCCATCCTCGCCTGGCTGCTGATCGACCTCGGCATCGCTGCCATGGCCGGCTATCGCGCGCACTTCACCGAACGGACCCGCTTTCAAGTGCGGGAATTCTTCCTGTTCCTCGACCCGGCCAAGCTGTTCTTCGTCCACGCGGCGACGATGACGCTCGGCGCGATCGTCGCCGGGCTGGCCACCGGCAGCGCTGTCGTGGCCGCGCTCGCCTTCACCGGCCTGGCGCTGCTGCCGCGCGCGGCCTACGCCTGGCTGCGCGTGCGCCGCCTGCGCCAGTTCGAGGAACAGCTGCCCGACGCGCTGATGATGCTGGCCGGCGCCTTGCGCGCGGGCTTGAGCCTGAATGGCGCCATCGCGCAACTGGTGCTGGAGGCGCCGGCGCCGCTGGGCCAGGAGTTCACCCTGATGCTGCGCGAGCAGCGCCTCGGCGTCACGCTGGAGCAAAGCCTGAACGGCCTGGCGCGCAGGATACCGACGCAGACCGCGGTGCTGGTGGTGTCGGCCATGCGCATCGCCACCGAAACCGGCGGCGGCCTGGCGGAAATGCTGGAGCGCACCGCCAACACCGTGCGCAGCCGCCTGCAAATCGAAGGCAAGATCGGGGCGCTGACCGCGCAGGGCAAGCTGCAGGCGTGGATCGTGGGCCTGCTGCCGGTGCTGCTGATGCTGGTGCTCGACCACATGGAACCGGGCGCCATGAGCCAGCTGTGGCACACGCGCATGGGCTGGGGCGCGCTGGCGGTCATCGCCACGCTCGAAGGCGTCGGCATCTACGTGATCCGGCGCATCGTCGCCATCGACGTCTAGGTGGCGCCATGTCGAACGACTTCATCATCGCCGCCCTGGCCCTCGCTTCCGGCCTGGCCGCCGCGCTGGTCGCCGTGCTGATCGCCGGCACGGCGGCCGCCGTTCCGGCCGAAGACCGCAGCTACAAGGACGCGCCGCCGCTGGGCTTGCGGCTGATCTGGTGGCCCATCCACTGGATCGGCCATGGCCTCCGTCCGTTCATTTCACGCGCGCCGGGCGCCGCACTGCCGGTGCGTCTGCGCAAGGCCGGCCTGGAGTACGCCATCACGCCCGCGCAATTCGTCGCCGCGCGCCTGCTGTGCGCCGGCGCCGCCGCCGTGTTCGCGTGCTGGGTGCTCGATGCGCTGGGCCAGGGCAGCAGCACCGGCGGCCTCGCGGCTTCGCGTTACTGGGAAGCTGGCGGCGCCGCGGCGCTATCGGGCTGGATTTACCTGGGCATCTGGCTACGCGACCGCATCGCGCTGCGCAAGCGCGAGCTGCATAAAACGCTGCCGTTCTATCTGGACCTCATCACGCTGTGCGTCGAAGCCGGATTGAACCTGCAAGGCGCGCTGCACCAGGCCGCGCTCAAAGGACCGAAAGGCACGCTGTGCGAGGAAATCAAGCGCGTGCTGCGCGACATCCGCAACGGCAAGGGCCGCGCCGACGCGCTGCGCGCCATGAGCGCGCGGGTGCAGGAGCCGGCGGTGACGAACTTCATCACCGCGATGATCCAGGCCGAACGCATGGGCATGAACCTCGGCCCGGTGCTGCGCGCCCAGGCCGACCAGCGTCGCTCCGAGCGCTTCCTGCGTGCCGAAAAGCTGGCGATGGAAGCGCCGGTCAAGCTGCTGTTCCCGCTCATCGCGTTCATCTTCCCCTGCACCTTCATCGTCCTGTTCTTCCCCATCGTCGTCCAGTTCATGCATTCCGGGCTATGAGGAGCCGCGTCATGACCAGTGTTGAACCCTGCACCCTGTACACCGCGAGCGGCGCCCACGCGCTCGACCTGCGCGTCGCCGCGAGCTTTTCAGCCCGCCTGCGCGGCCTGATGCTGGCGCCGCCGCTGCGCCGCTCCGAAGGACTGCTGCTGACGCGATGCGCCAGCATTCATGCCGCGTTCATGCGCTACCCGATCGACCTCGTCTATCTCAACCGAGCAGGCATCGTCACCAAGTGCGTCGCACCGCTGCGGCCATGGCGGGCCAGCATCGGCGGCGGCGCCGCGCACGCGCTGGAACTGGCGGCCGGCGCCGTCGATGCGATGTCGATCCGTCCCGGCGACCGCCTGGCGCATCCGGCCCTCGATCGCACGCCGGCGCGGCGCTCGGCGCAGCGCGGCTCGGCGATGATCGAATTCACCGTGGTTGGCCCGCTCATCACCCTGCTGGGATTATCGGTGCTGCAATACGGCATGCTGTTCTTCGCCCGGACGCAAATCAGCTACGCCGGCTTCATGGCGGCGCGCGAAGGCGCCACCGCCAACGCCAGCATCGACAGCGCCTACACGGCCTACGTCCGCGCCCTGGTGCCGATGTATGGCGGCGGGCAGACGCCGGACGAGCTGGCGAACGCGCTGGCCAAGGCCGCCGAGGACATCGGCCCCAACAACACCGGCAACGTCAACATCGAGCTGCTCAACCCGACCAAGGAAAGCTTCACCGACTGGAACGACGCCGCCCGTCAGGCCGCGCTGCATACGGGCAGCCGCCGGGTCATTCCCAACAGCGGCCAGGCGTTCAAGGACCTGACCGTCGGCGCGACCTCCGGCCAGACCATCCAGGACGCCAACCTCATCAAGCTGCGCATCACCCACGGCTACCTGCCCAAGGTGCCGCTGGTCAAAGACCTGTACACGGCCTACCTCACATGGCTGGACCCGCACACCGACGCCTTCCACACCAAGCTGCTCAGCGGCGGGCGCATCCCCGTGGTGACCAACATCACGCTGCACATGCAGTCCGACGCCATCGAACCGAATGCCCCGCTCTCCTCGCCCGGCCCCGGCAACGGCGGCACGCCCAGCAACCCGGGCGATCCGCCGGTGACGCACGATCAGCCGCCGGCCTGCGGCAACTACGGCTGCACCGGTCCGACCACGCCGCCAACGCCGCCGGCCTGCAATCCGCTCATCGACCCGCATCACTGCACCACGGACCCGTGCGCGGCGATGTGCTGCACACCTGGCTGAGGTTTCCAATGCGTACATCCCTGCTCCGAATCAGCTGCGCGATTTGTTTCGCCTTGCTCTCTGCCGCCGCCGGCGCCGAATGCGGCCCCACGCCGGGCGGCCCGCCATCCGCCTGCACCGCCGATGCACCGGCAAGCATCGGCGCGAACGGCGGCACCGACGCCGGTGTGGGTAATCCGATCAACGTCATGACCGGCAACAAGTATCAGCGCGAGGAGGACATGCCGGCATTGCCGGGCGTGCTCGGACTGGAGATCGTCCGGCACTACAACAGCGCCTACAGCAAGCCCGGCGCGCCGAACGGCCCGATGGGACGCGAGTGGAAGCTGTCCTACGAGACGGAACTGTTCGACAAGTTCGGCAGGATCCAGATCCTGCAGGCCGACGGCGCCCGCATCATCTTCAATCGCGACCCGAACAATCCCGACCTGTGCAGCACGGCGCTGCCGGCCAACGGCCGAGTCGCGCTCAGGCGCCAGCCGGACGGGACGACCGACTACACCTGGACCTGGCCGGACGGGCGGCGCCTGCACTTCAACCGCTGGGGCAAGCTCGACAGCATCACCGCCGCGACCGGCGAGGCGGTCGCGCT